>ERZ772946.139-NODE-139-length-35316-cov-11.2665_pt1 | contig 35316 bp, 28 predicted proteins | sample MGYA00511680_ERZ772946 | MGnify/ENA primary metagenome ERZ772946 (study PRJEB29015, sample SAMEA2737918) | human oral metagenome | biome: human oral; feature: human-associated habitat; material: dental | place: China | collected 2016 ... | reverse complement strand
CTACTCGCCAAACGCCTTTAGCTCGTCGCATACTTTGGCGAATTTTTCCTGCGCGCTTTGCAGCCCTTCGCGGTTGGCTTCAACCACGGCTTGCGGGGCAGAGGCCACGAATTTCTCATTATTTAGCATGCCCGAGAGCTTTTCGATCTCTTTTTGCAGCTTCGCTTTTTGCGCGTTAAGGCGCAAAATCACGCCGCTAAGATCGACCCCCTCAAGTGGCACGAAGCTTTCTAAATTCTCGCTCACGTCGCGGGCGGAATTTGCGATGTTTTGCTGCGTAAATTCCACTTCATCTACCTTTGCTAGCGTTTTGATGTAGTCCGCGGCGGCGCTTAGATCGACTGCCGATTTGACGTAGGCTTTTGCTACGCGCGCATTGCCGAGCTCGATCGTCGCCTTTGCGCGGCGAATGCTAACGATCGCTTCTATAAGAAGCGAAAATAGCTCCTCGATCCGCTCGTCGCGCTCACCCTGCTGCGGGTATCGCATCACCATGATGGAGCGCGCGTCTTGCAGCCTTGTGCCGCTTAGCTCCTGATACAGATACTCACTTAGAAACGGCATAAATGGGCTTAGTAGCTTCATCGCTTCTTTAAAAATCATCCCCAGCTCGCCTATCGCGGCCTTGTCCGCCTTGCTAAGTTCGATGCCCCAGTCGCAAAACTCGTCCCAAAAAAACTTATAAAGCTCGGTCGCAGCGTCGTTGAAGCGGTATTCGTCTAAATTTTCCCGCACCGCGCCCACGCAGCAGTTAAAGCGCGAAAGCATATATTTGCCGAGGCTCGTTTTGATCCGCGCCGCGTCCAAATCGTCAAATTTAGAGGCGTTTAAAAGCAAAAATTTGCTCGCGTTATAAAGCTTGTTCGTAAAATTTCGATATATCAAAAGCTTTTCGTCGCTAAGGCGCAGATCGCGCCCCTGCACGCACAAAATCGTAAGGGTAAAGCGCAAAATATCGGCGCTAAATTCGTCTATTTTTAGCAGCGGATCGACTACGTTTTTGCTCGATTTGCTCATCTTTTTGCCGTCTTTATCCTTAACCAAGGCGTGCAGGTAGATGTCGCGAAACGGCAGCTCGCCCATGGCGTTTTGGCACTGAAACATCATGCGCGCGACCCAGAAAAACAAAATGTCAAAGCCCGTAATTAGCATAGTATTCGGATAAAATTCGCTCAAATCCTCTTCAAACCACTTCTCGTTTTTCAGCGCCTCGCCATTGCCCCAGCCAAGCGTACTGATCGGCCAAAGACCGCTTGAAAACCACGTATCGAGCACGTCGGGATCTTGGGTAAAATTTTTACCGCCGCATTTCGGGCAGACATCGGGAGCTTCTCGCTCATCCGCCCACTGATGGCCGCAGTCGCAGTAAAACACGGGAATTCTATGCCCCCACCACAGCTGGCGGCTGATACACCAGTCCTTCAGCTCGCGCATCCAAGCGTTGAAGCTATTGATCCAGTGCTTCGGGAAAAATTCCGCCTCGCCCGCATTTACTCTGGCGATCGCCTCTTTTGCGATATCTGCGCGCACGAACCACTGCTGCGAGATGTACGGCTCGACGACGTTTTTGCAGCGGTAGCAGTAGCCGACTTGATTTTCGTAGTCCTCGATTTTTTCGATAAAGCCCAGCCGTTCGAGCTCCGCTACGATCTGATCGCGCGCGGCAAGTCGCTCTAAACCATTAAATTTACCGCACTGCTCGTTTAAAATTCCTTTTTCGTCAAAAACGGTGATAAACTCCAGCTCGTGGCGCTTGCCGACCTCATAATCGTTGGTATCGTGCGCGGGCGTGACCTTCACGGCGCCCGTTCCGAAGCTCATATCGACGTATTCGTCGGCGATGATCTCTATCTCGCGGCCGATTAGCGGCAGCACGACTTTTTTACCGATCAAATTTTTATAGCGTTCGTCCGCGGGATTTACCATTACGGCGGTGTCGCCGAAGTAGGTCTCGGGGCGCGTAGTAGCCACTACGATAAATTTATCTTGCTCGTCCACGAAGTAATAACGCAGATGATAAAGCTTGCCCTTGTTCTCCTTGTGCTCGACCTCTACATCGCTTAGCGCGCCGTCGTGCGTGCACCAGTTTACCATATAGTTGCCGCGCACGATGAGCCCCGCGTCGTATAGATTTACGAAGGCTTTGCGAACGGCGTTTTTAAGCCCCTCATCCATCGTAAAGCGCTGTCTGCTCCACGCAGGCGTGACGCCAAGACGCTTCATCTGCTTTACGATCTGCCCGCCGCTTTGCTCCTTCCAGTGCCAAACGTGCTTTAAAAACTCCTCGCGCCCTATCTCTTCTTTTTTGATCCCTTGCGCCAAAAGCTCGCGCTCGACGACGTTTTGCGTCGCGATGCCTGCGTGGTCTAACCCCGGCTGCCACAGCGTTTTGTAACCGTCCATTCTCTTGTATCGTGCCATAATATCTTGCAAAGTAAAAGTTAGCGAGTGCCCGATATGAAGCACTCCGGTGACGTTTGGAGGGGGCATCATAATGCAAAAGTTTTTGCCTTTTTGCTGGATATCTTTATTGCCGTCGATCTCGAAATAACCGCGCTGCTCCCAAATTTTATAAAAGCTCTCCTCTACGGCTTTCGCGTCGTAAAAATCTGCCATTTTCAGCCTTTTTTTAAAATTTTAAATTTTGCGATTTTAGCGGAATTTTTGTAAAGCGCTCATTAAAGCGTGCCAATTCTGCATTATACAATAAAATGTAGTATTTAAATATATATAAAAATATCGAATTTTAGAATATTTTAGATAAAATTTTAAAAAATCATATAAAAACACTTGACATTAAAAATTCTACCTGCTATAATACCGCGAAATTTTAACCAAAAGGATTAAATATGAAGAAATTTCTTCTCGCTTCGCTTCTTAGCGCCAGCGTCGTCAGCTTCGCTCTTGCCGAAAAAATCGTAGTCGCCGCTACTCCGATACCGCATGCCGAAATTTTAGAGCAGATTAAGCCTGATCTAAAAGCCCAAGGCTACGATCTTGAGGTCAAGGTTTTCAACGACTACGTAACCCCGAACCTCGCTACCGATAGCGGCGACGTAGATGCGGGATTTTTCCAGCACGTGCCATATATGGAGGAATTTAACGCTAATAAAGGCACAAAGTTAAAAGCGACCGTGGGCGTGCACTTAGAGCCGATGGGCATCTACAGCCATAAGATTAAAAATTTAAAAGATCTTAAAAACGGCGCCAAAGTTGCCGTGCCAAACGATCCGACTAACGAAAGCCGCGCACTTGATCTGCTCGTAGCCGCGGGGCTCATCGAAGTAGATCAAAACGCTAAGCTTCGCACGCCGTTAGATGTCACGAAAAATCCTAAAAATTTAGAAATTTTAGAGCTTGAAGGCGCCGCGCTTCCACGCACCCTGGGCGATGTCGATATTGCAGTCATCAACTCAAATTTTGCCTTTAACGCAAATTTAAACCCGATCAAAGATTCGCTATTTTTAGAAAAGGCTGAGGGCAACCCTTACACAAATGTTATTAGCGTTAAAGAAGGCAACGAAAACAGCCCTAAAATCAAGGCGCTAGATAAAGCGATTCAAAGCGAGAAAGTGAAAAAATTTATCGAGACGCAATATAAAGGCGCAATCATTCCATCGTTTTAACTTCCATCTTTTAAAAATTCGGCGCACGATTCGCGCCGAATTTGCTGGCATTCGCTATTTTATTTACTATCTTTTTTTATAATTGCGCGAAATTTACCGAATAAAGGAAAAATAATGAAAAGAATTTTATCTTTCAGCTTTGTTGCCGCTATGGCTATATCTTCGCTTAATGCAGGCGTTTTGGCTACTGCAAAAGACGCGAATATCACTATTACGGATGAGGATGTTGCACCGTTTTTGGCTCAAGGTATGCAGCACGGCGGACAGGAACCAACCGCCGATGAGAAGAAAAAACTAATCGACGATCTGATCAAATACAAACTTCTAATCGCAGAGGCGAAAAAATCAGGCATTGAAAACAGCGACGAATATAAGCATCAGCTAGAGCTTGCTAAAGATGGTATCGCATTTAATCTATGGCAACGCGAACAAGCTAAAGACGTAAGCATCAGCGACGAGGAAGCTAAAAAAATTTATGATGAAAATAAACAGAATTTCATGCAACCAGATTCCGTTACCGCAAGTCATATCTTAGTAGCAGACGAAAAGGCTGCTAAAAACGCGATTGCGAAGCTATCAAAAGTCAAAAAAGAGAATTTAAAAGAGGAATTTAATAAGCTAGCCAAAGAAATTTCAATCGATCCAAGTGCGAAAGAAAACGGTGGCGATTTGGGCTCTTTTGGTAAAGGCATGATGGTGCCGGAGTTTGAAAAAGCGGCGTTTGCGCTAAAAGATGGCGAGATGAGCAAAACGCCGGTAAAGACACAATTCGGATATCATGTAATCTACAAAGAAAGCAGCAAAAAGGCTGAGACTATGCCGTTTGAAAAGGTAAAAGATCTCATCAAAAATCAGCTACTTCCAAGCAAAGTAAACAAAAAAATCGATGACAAGGCTAATGAGCTATTCGGCAAACTAAACATCGAATACGCAAAATAGTTTAATTTTAAGGCGCGAGGCTATTAAATTTATATGCAAGTTCGCTGCGGCAGTAACTTGTAGGGATAAAATTTAGCCCGCGCCTTTGTTTTATATGCGATAAATTTTGCGAAATTTTGAGCTCACTCTTATATCGACGGATTGTTAAATTTCAAGCTTATTTGCTTTGCTGATGCTAAATTTCGCGAAATTTTAAGCGTATCCGGTTTTTTATACATTAAGTCAAGGAATTCAAATGCTTTCTAATATCATAAATTTTATCGTAGAATTTGTCGCAGGCTGGGGATATCTTGGCATTTTTGTGATGATGTTTTTAGAAAGCAGCTTCTTTCCTTTCCCAAGTGAAGTCGTGATGATCCCTGCGGGCTATCTGGCCTCAAAATCACAGATGAGCTTTGCTCTAGCATTTATTTGTGGGCTTGGCGGCAGCATCACCGGCGCGCTGTTTAATTACTATCTATGCTACTTTTTTGGACGTAAGATTATCGCTAAATACGGCAAATACGTAGGCATTACCGAGGAGAAATTTGCAAAATTCGAAGCGTTTTTTAACCGCCATGGCGAAATTTCAACGTTTAACTGCCGCTTGATCCCGGGCATTCGTCAATACATCAGCCTTCCTGCGGGGCTTGCAAAGATGGATGTCTCGCGCTTCGTGCTATTTACCGGGCTTGGGGCTGCGATTTGGACATTAATACTTATGAGCTTGGGATATTTCATCGGCGAAAACGAGGAGCTAATCAAGCAAGATCTGCATCTAATTACGATCGCTCTGTTCGCCGTCGTCATTATAATCTCGCTTCTATATGTTTATTTTATAAAACGCAAAAAATAGTTTCACGCCAGTAAATACAAATACAATGAAAAATTCCATTTTATCGCCTTTAAGTTCAAATTTTTCAAATTATAATTTAAGCTAAACAAGAATTTTTATAATTTCACTTTCATAATCCGCGTGCGATACGATATTTCTATTAAAGTGTAATTATGCCTTAGTAGCGAATTCCAAAATATTTTTTAAGTAAAATTCTATTTAAAGCCTTAAACAATCATACTAATTTCTAAATTTTAATTTTTCGTTACGTTTTAAGCTGCTTTTAATACTAAAAGCTTTAAAATTCCATTAACAATTTCAACGAAAGGACTTATTATGGCAAAGACCAGAAAAGAACACGATTTCATCGGGGAATTAGAAATTTCCGACGATTTTTACTACGGTGTGCAAACATTTAGGGCACTAGAGAACTTCCATCTAAGCGGACGAGCGCTCAAAGACTATCCGTTTTTTATCAAAGCATTTGCACAAATCAAAAAAGCAGCTGCATTAGCCAATAAAGAGGTCGGAGTCCTAGACGCACAAAAAGCCGATGCGATTGCAAAAGCTTGCGACAGGCTCATCGCAGGAGAGTTCAGAGATCAATTCGTAGTCGATATGATCCAAGGCGGCGCCGGAACTTCGACGAATATGAATACCAACGAGGTCATTACTAACATAGCTTTGGAGAGCATGGGACACAAAAAGGGCGAATACCAATACCTCCATCCAAACGACCACACAAATTTAGGTCAAAGCACCAACGATACCTATCCTAGCTCGATCAAAGTCGCCGCTTACGCCAAGCTAACCGATCTACTAAAAGCTATGGAAAATTTGAAAAAAGAGCTTGAAGTTAAAGCCAAAGAATACAAAGATGTCATCAAAATGGGAAGGACGGAGCTTGAGGACGCCGTTCCTACCACTCTTGGAAACACTTTCAACGCTTTTGCTACCTACATCAAAACCGATATCGCACTTATCAAAGCTGCTAGAGAGTCGATGACTTACTTAAATATGGGCGCTACGGCGATTGGTACGGGCATCAACTGCCACCCTGATTACAAAAACGTAGTCGAGAAAAAACTGGGCGAGATCACCGGCGTTAAATTTAAAGCCGCAGAGGACTTCATCGCCGCCACACAAGACACTGCAGACTTCGTTCACGTTAGCGGCGCGTTAAAAACAGCAGCCGTCCGCCTAAGCAAAATCGCAAACGACCTACGTCTTATGAACTCCGGTCCTAGATGCGGCCTGGGCGAAATCGAGCTTCCTAAGATGCAACCGGGCAGCTCCATCATGCCGGGTAAAGTAAATCCGGTCATCGCTGAGGTCGTAGGCGAGGCTTGCTACGAGGTTATCGGCAACGACGTTACGATTATGCTTTGCTCCGAGCGCGGAGAATTTGAGCTTAATGCGTTTGAGCCTGGCATCGCATATGCGCTATTTAACTCGATCGTGCTTTTGGAAAATGCGATGAATACACTAGCTGAAAAAGCTATCAAACATCTAAAAGCAAACCCTGAAGCTTGCCTAAAATCGGTGCTAAATTCCGTCGGTATCGTTACAGCGTTCAACCCATACATCGGTTACGAAAAATCCGCAAGTATCGCCAAAGAGGCGTTGCAAACAGGAAAATCTGTCGGCGAAATCTGCTTAGAGCGCGGATATTTGAAAAAAGAGGAGATCGATAAGATCCTAGAGCCTAAATCTATGCTCAACCCACATATGAGCAAAAAATAGTTCCAAACTAGGTGCGGCGCGGAATTTCGTCGGTTAATTTAATAGGCGAAATTCCGCAAAGTAGAATTTTAAATAGATAAGATTGATCGTGCAGAATTTCGTAGATGCAGAATTTCATCAAGTTAGATTTAGCTTCCGTGGAGTAAAATTCCACTTGCGAAATTTTAGGATAAAATTCCGCATAGAATATAGAATTCCGACCACTGAATTATAAAGATAATTCGGATTTTACCTGCTGAAATCTTTAGAATTCTGCGCGCCGTTAAAAAAATTACTTTATAAGGAGTTTTGCAATGGACTTTATGGTGATATTGCAATTTATCGTGTTGCTTGGCGGCATCTACCTAGGCGTTAAGCTAGGCGGCATGGGCGTCGGTTATGCAGGCGGCTTGGGCGTTGTCGTCCTAGCCATTTTGGGCATGAAAGTCGATATGAAGGATATCCCGATTGACGTTATCCTAATTATCGCATCGGTAATCTCCGCGATTACAGCGCTGCAAGTCGCAGGCGGACTTGATTATTTGGTGCAGGTAGCATCTAAAATTTTAAGGAAAAATCCTAAGCAGATCAACTTCCTAGCGCCTATCGTTACCTATCTACTTACGATACTTGCGGGCACCGGACATACTGCGTTTTCTATGATCCCGGTTATCGTCGAGGTCGCAAAGACGCAGAACATCAAACCTTCCGCTCCTCTTGCGCTCTCGGTCGTTTCATCTCAGGTAGCGATCACTGCGAGCCCTATTTCAGCGGCATTCGTCGCCATGAGCGGCTTGTGCGAGAAGCTAGGCGTTAGCTATCCTAAACTTTTGTTTATCTGCATCTCTACTACCTTTGTAGCTATGTTGATTACGGCTTTTATCGTAAATAAATTCTACGATCTTGATCTTTCAAAAGACCCTGTTTACAAAGAGAGACTTTCAAAAGGTCTTGTAGCCGAGATCAAAGCCGAGGAGTATAAAGAGCCGAAGCCTTACGCGAAAAGATCGGTTGCGATATTTGCCGTCGGTGTTTTGATCGTCGTTTGCTATGCGCTTGCGATCTCAAAGAGCGTCGGCTTGGTAGAAAAACCGATCCTTTCAAGAGATAGCGCGATCATCAGCTTTATGCTAACTATCGGCTTTCTTATCGCTGTTTTGTGCAAGATCGATACGGGCAAGCTGCTCTCTACCAGCACCTTCCAAAGCGGTATGAATGCGTGCATCTGCGTCATCGGTATCGCGTGGCTCGGTACTACTTTCGTAAACGGCCACATCGACAGCATCAAAGAGGTAGCTAAAAACGTCGTTACGCAGTATCCTTTCGTACTGGCTATCGCACTATACTTCCTAAGCTGCTTGCTATACTCACAGGCTGCTACTACGAAGGTCATGATGCCTGCCGTTGCCGCCGCGCTTGGAATGACCAGCCCTGAAAATTCCGGTCAAATTTGGATCTTGGTCGCATCGTTTGCAGCCGTTTCGGGCTTGTTCGTGCTTCCTACCTATCCTACGACGCTCGGCGCGATCGCCATGGACGATACCGGAACGACCAGAGTCGGTAAATTTGTATTTAACCACTCGTTCTTCCTTCCGGGAACCATTATGGTTGCGCTTTCGGTCGCTCTAGGATTTTTAGTAGCTCCTGCGCTAATCTAAGATTAGTATTCCTTTCATTTGCGCCGAATTTTTCGGCGCATTTTTAGCTCCATTTAAAATCTTTAATATAATTTAGTAGGTAAAATTCTATCGATTTTGTGGCCTGCTATATTTGCTTATAAATTTAACTTCTAATCACATGCAAAAACTACAAGTCTTCCGGTAGTATTTGAGTGGAAGTAAAATTTTATTTGAAATTTCATACCCATATTATGCTAGATGATAAATCAAAATTTCAGCCAAAAAACATATAATGTAAGAAATTTAAAACAAGGATAAAATATGAAAAATCTCATCATCATCGCTCATCCCGATATGGCAAGCTCGCACGCAAACAAGGCGTGGCGCGAGGTAGCCAAAAAGCAAGCGGATAAATTTGATATTCACGAAATTTACGCCGCTTATCCGAACGGCAAAATCGATGTTGCGCGCGAACAGGAGTTACTTTTAAGCCACGATAAAATTATCATTCAGTTTCCACTTTATTGGTACAGCTATCCGCCGCTTTTAAAACGATGGTTCGACGATGTATTTGCCTACGGCTGGGCTTACGGCAGCACCGGCGACAAGCTAAAAGGTAAAGAATTCGCCCTAGCGATCACTATCGGCGACGAGCGAAACAACTATAAAAAAGACGGCACGATCGGATTTGACATAGAGGAAGTTATCACGCCTTTTAAATGCGCGATGAATTTTACAGGCGCCAAGCTGCTGCCGTGCCACTTCGGCTATGGATTTTCATTTCATCCAGATAGCGAATATATCGCAAAAAGTGCAGAAAAATACAAAGAATTTTTAGCAAAATTTTAAAATTTACAAAGGCAAAAACGCCTTTTTAGTCGCGAAATTTTATTTTAAAAGTGGCGGATGAAAATCATCTTTTCATCCACACTACTCGATACGCTTCCTGTATCGCTATTTTTTGCGTTGCACACGCAGCCTGCTGACATAATCCCCCGCTCTTTTGATCGTAAAATTTTACTCCCTTCTCTTCTCCCCTAAATGGGCAAAGTTTACGTTAAAAATTTATACGAAATTTTTCTGTATGAAGCATGCTTTAGTACAACCATATAAAAATCAATGAGCATAAAATTTTACCTAAAAATTTGCACCCGCTCGCAATAATACTCGTTTTAAATTTACATAAGACGTTAAAAAAACTATGTGTGTCCCGTCATAGCTACTGCTTCAAACTCTCCGTTAAAATTATATTAAACTCGTAAAGTCGCGCGTTCACTATACGCTACCGGGCTTGTATTGCACTCACCAAGCTCATCCTCATCAATGCTAAAACAGAATTAATCATATTGCTAGAAAGCGTGTCAGCTGGCAGGTATAAAAGAGAACTACTGCGAAAGTGGCGCAAAATACGATACCTCCACGCCTAGCTGCTTAGTGCTTGCTGCTCTGCGAGTGCAAGCCCAAGATCCAAAAAGAGATTTAAAGTAAAGTAGCGCCTGCCACCCTACGCGCGTGCAGATAGCTCAAAGCTGCCAAAAAGTTTGCGCTCACTTCGCCACTGAGCGCAATTTGCCTATTGCGTAGCTATTAATACTTTCAGATTTTAACTTGTTCACTTTTACTTTCCGTCTTTTAAATGCCTGCGCACAGCTAGCTGCAAAGACGTATTTGCTGGATATGCCTTGTAGCTCGCCCTCATGACCTAGATAAAAATCCGTCGTAATTTATGCGGATATTTGAAGCAGGATCGTTTGGATACGATCTTTCATATGAAGCCCAAAAACGCTATGCCGATACAGATGCTCGCGCCATTTTTTTCGCTCTGCGCGCGCTGCCTAACGTCGCTGCAGTCACAATTTTCTCTGATACGACATTTAAATACAACCTATCGCCAAAAACTACCGAAAAGCTTTTAGCCTTGTTTTTCTGCTTTAGAATTTAGTCTCAATCAGTTCTTTGCCAATAAACTGACAGAATTTCCATGCTTTGATATAACCCATCCACGCGGAATTTAGCTAAATTTATTTGGATTCTTAAAAACGTGCCAACTTTTCTATCGCGTCTTATTTCGGATAACAGCAAAATTCTACCGCCACACTGTAAAGAGTTAGATTCTATCAGGTAGATTTATTAAAAATTTTAAGAGCAGCAAAAGCGGTAATGGATGGTTAATGCTTTTCTATATGGATACCGCCGCCATTAAAATTTTAATCAAAAGATATCCATTAAATTTACGCTCTTTAAATTAGCCAGTAAAAGCTTAAATTCAAGGTTTCCTACGAAAGCAAGCCCCGCAATACTTCATTAAACGGCGCAAAAAAGCCGCTTTAAATTTCACTCTGCGACGCGATTTACCCAGATCAAAAACTCATCGCTCGGGTTCTCGTCGTCCAGATGTGCAGGCGTGACGAACTCAAGCGCGGTTTGCGGGATCGTCGTTTTAAACGCGTCCTTAAGCCACTGCTGAAATTTTACGTTTGGATGCACGATAAAATCATCCTCCTCGCTGTTTGGCGGCGCGCTAAAATCCTCATCCCAGCAGATCTCATCGTATCCGATCGCAAGCAATCGCAAAAAATCAAGCCCGCTATGAGCCAAAACGCAGGTCATGCTCGAGCCCGAGCCGGAGCCCATGTGCACGATCTTCGTCTCGCCCGCATCGTCCAGCCACAGCGCGCACATCGAGCCCTCCGAGCCGCTGCCTGCGAATACGCAAAGCCTCTGCTTGATCTCCGCGGCAAGCTCGCGATCCTCGCCGTAAAACCAATACCTTAGCTCCTCGTCGCGATTTTTCGGCTCATCCGTGAAAAATACGATGTCCGTGCCGCCCTCGCGCTCATCGTCGCTCCAGCCCTGCTGCAGCCGATCCTGCGGGTAGAGATAGCCGCGTCTGCGCCCGCCCGCGTCGTCATAAAAGCCGTTTGCTTCGATCCACGCATAAAGCGCCTCAAGCTCGCTCGGCACGCGCATGCCCTGCGGTAGTGCTTCGCGCAGCTGCGCTAGTAATAAATTTTCCACGATCGCTCCTTTTGCTGAATTTACAGCTCGAATTTTACTTTATTTCGGCTAAATTTAGGGATATTTTTCTAATATCTGCGGCGTTTTACGCGCCTCGTCGCCGCAAGCGCAAATCGGGCTCTTTAAATTTAGCCGATTTTCGTTGCGATACGCACGCGGCGGCGCGAGCGCATATTTGAAAAAAGTATGATAATTTTAAGTAGAAAAATGCGTAAAATTTTACGACTTAAATTTTATTATTTTAAGGTCTCTTTGCTTTTTTGTAGAAATTTACGGTTTTAAATTTAGCTCGCCGCAAAGAGTAAAATTTTAGCAATACCTATAAATTTAAAATTTCTCGCGCCTTTTGTTTGCACGCCTCAAATTTTTGCTCAAACTCCGCGCGTCTTTGCAGCTCGTTTTTCGCCCCTATTTTGGTGTATCCCGAGCCTCGCCCCAGAAAATATACGTAGCCCATATTCTAAAATTTCGTTATAAATGGCATTTTGTCATTATTAAATTTACAAATTTTGCCGCCGTCTGATCGGGCGGGCGAAATTTCGTCTAAATTCCAAGCTCGGCTCTTACGAGCGCTTCGTTTTGCGGCGTCAAAAAGCCCGCGATATCCTGCCACATGGAGTGAAAGCCGTATCCGCCGTCTATCATCTCGCTGCGCGCGGCATCCAGGCTCCAGCCCTGATAGATCACGCGGTACATCGCCACCACAAGCCCCGTGCGATCGGCTCCGTGATAGCAGTGCACGAGCACGGCGCCCTCCTTTTGGCGCTCGCGAATGGTGCGCAAAACGTCCGCTATCTGCGCGGGCTTTATTTCCCAGCTTTGAAGCGGCTTGTTCGTGAGCCAAAATTGATCCCCAAACGCCCTTCTATCGCCGCCTCTGCTAAAATGACGCAGATTTACGATACTTTTGATGCCAAGCTCGTGCAGCTTTGCGGCGTCGCTTCCGTCAAGCTGGGCGCTGCGAAATAGCCGCTCGTCCACGCGGTAGAAATTTTTCGCTTCGTCGATAAGGGTTGCTTTTTGCGATGAGTTTGAGTTTATGCCGCGCGCTGCTGTATCTGCGCTCTTAAATCGCGCGTTTTGAAATTTGGCGTCTTTTGCGTCCGCGAGATTTTGTTCCACGCCGCTCGTTTTTCTAAAATTTATGGAATTCGCATCTGTCGCAAGCTCCGCATTCATGCCGGTCGCAAAGAAAAATACGACCGCTAGCGCAAGGGTTTTAAATTTCAAATTTCATCCTTTAAATTTGGCTAAATTTTATGATTTTTGTAAAATTTGACGCTCGCAGCTAAAATGCAAAATAGCGAGCACGCATGAATTTAACGCAAAATTTGAGCGTCAAGCCTGCCCAAATCGCCGCGGGATTTCGCCGCAAGCCTGCAAATCGCGCCGTAAAATCAAAATTTCGTTTTAAATTTCCCCGTTCCCACCCTCGGTATCGCTAGATCAGTACGCGGTAGTTACATTGCGTAGTTACATTGCCCCTGTAAATTTACTGAAAATAAATCGTAAAAGGGGTGCGCCCGTTTCCGCGAGCGCTGACATAAACCTGCTTCGCAGGTGAGTTTCGTACTCGCCTCTTGCGATACTTACCCGAAATTTTATTTTTCGCGAAATCCTTTCAAATTTCGCCGCTAAATTTGACGCTTTAGTTGGTCAGATCGGTCTGCCAGTTCGCGCCTTGCAGCGTCGTGTCAAGCTGTCTGATCTGCTTTGCTAGCTCGTCCACTTGCTTTTGCAGCGCCGCGACGTCGACCGTGCTTAGGATTTTAATCTCGCTGCGTGAATAAACATCCACTTTTTGCGCGGAAGCTTGCGCGAAAGCCCGCAATGCACCAGCTTTTAGCGTGAGTACGTCGCGTTTGGCGATCAGCTCGGTCAGGCTCTTGCCGTCTGTCTTTGCGGTGCAGTTGGTTAAATTTATCCGAACGATTAGGCGCTCAAGCTCATCCGTGAGCGCATCCAGCTCGGCTAGCAGCGCCTTTGGCTCTTCGCTGGGATTCTCGCCCTCTTGCACCTTCGCGTTATCCGCGAGCCTTGACTTTAGCTGCTCGATGCGTTTTTGTATGTCGGCGCGCAGTATCAGTGCCTCGGCTAGTTTCATTTTCGTCCTTTTTAAAATTTATTTGCCGCCGCCAAGCTGTCTATCCTGTCCGTAGTGTGGCGAATACGGGCCGTAGAGCAAGCATTTGTTGCAGTTCTGAGCTAGCAGCATCGCATCTGCGCTCGCAGAGAGCTTGTATCCCGCATCGGTGATCGTATCACTGACCTGCTTAATAACCGCGGAGATCAGCATACCCACGAGATTGTTACCGCCTCCGCCCGAGTCGTCGCTGACCTGCGCCGAGCCCTCCCAGAGCATCGCGCCGCTTCGCAAATCCACGAGTTTGGCATTGACCGCCACCACGTTCGTGCTTTTGATAAGCATATACGAAGTGCCGTATTTGACGACGTTCAGATACAGCACGGCGTCTGCGCCGAAAATCTGTCTTAGCTTGTGCGCGGAGACATTTTGGATCTCGCTTGCCTCGTAAATTCCGTTATTTTTGAAGGTCTCATGCACGAGCGCTGGATCAAATACATAATACCCCGCTTCGCTTAGCGGATAGATCGCGTTGGCAAGCACGGCAGCACTTGCGTCCACTTCGGTAGTTTCGTTTGTAGGCATCAGCACCAAAATCGATCGAGGCTTAGCCTGCTGAAGCGCCGAGTAGTCATAAATTTCAGGCTCACTTAGAGCACACGCGTTAAAAAACAGCGCCACGAATACACTAAAAATCGCTATTTGAGCTTTATTTTTCATTTTTTAGCCTTTTTATTCGTTTTGCCGCCCTGTTTCGCGGCAGCTTTGCCTTGCTTTGCAGAGGCTGCTTTGGCGACTTCGCGTTCGCTTGATCCTTGGACTTTATCAGCGCCAGGTTTGCTCGCAGTCTCAGCTTTTTTAAGCGCGGCCGGGTTTGTAACGAAGGTTAAAAACGGCTTTGATTCAGGGAAGGCCTGAGCTTCTTTTTCGAAATTCTCTCTCGCCCTCGCGCCGTTACCCGCGCTTAGATACAAAAGCCCCAGATGCGAATAAAGCCCCGGCGGGACTTTGAGTCCCTTTTCGTATGCCTTTTGGATAGATTTTTCAAGCGCTTCGATCTGTTCGCCTACGTCGCTTTCCTGCTTTAGATACTGATAGGTAGAGTCCGTGTAGCTGCCGTCCCAGTAATAAATTTGATTCCGCGTCCCGCCGCCGCAGCCGCAAAAGATCACGGCCGCAGCAGCAAGAGCAAAAGCGCTGCTCGCTTTCAAATTTAATCCTTATCTCACTTTAAACGCGCCGTTTTCAAGGCCGTTTACGAGATTATTGACCGCTTCGATGATCGCTAGGCTTAGCACCTTGCCGTTTAGCGTCGAATCATAGCCCGCAGTGCCGCCGAAACCTAGCACTTCGCGATTTGACAGCTCGTACTCGCCCGCACCCTGGGTCGAAAAGACTACCTCGGACGTTCTAACATCAACGATGTTTAAATTTACTTTAGAATACGCGGTTTGAGTCTTTCCTTTACCCAAAATTCCAAACAGCTGATGATCTCCGGTCGTCTTGCGGCCAAACTCAGTCACGTCGCCGGTGATAACGTATCTGGCACCTTTTAAGTTTTGTGCGCTTTTGGAGATTGCGCTTTCCTCTTTGATGGCGCGCATATTCGTGCGATCAAGCACCGAGAAACGTCCTGTTTGTTGTAAGCTTGAGATCAAAATTGTCTGCGCTTGGTTGCCCAGTCTGTCCTCGCCGTCCGAGAACACGCCGTTGTTGTAAGAGGATTGGTTGTTAAAGCGTCCTACCGACACGGCGATCCGCTCGCCCGAGTAGTTGGTATTTAGACTCGCTACCGTAGGGGTTTGTACTACACGAGAGCTCTCTTTCGCGCATCCGCTAAATAGCGCCAGCACCGAAGCTGCAATAACGGCAGCCGATATGGTTTTTTTGAAATTCATTCTTTACTCCTTGAAAAAATTTACGTATAATATCTCATTTTTTCTTAAAATTTTATCTATGAATTTAAGTGTGCAAATTTATATGAGCGGGCTTTGAGCGTGATTTATTTTAAAGTCGATGAATTTAATTTCATGCTATTTATGCATAAAATATTGCAATGAGCTGATCAATAAGTAGATTTTGCCTATTTCATCCGCGCATTTTGTAATATGTGCTCGCTCGCAAACAGCTTGCGATAGGAAAATGATTTGAACGGTGCGGATTTTAAAATACGCGACCCGCTCCCAATCGCGCGAATTTATGCTTTTGCCTCTAAGCGATTTTTAAAAGCTCTCGAGCTAAAATTTATCTCGATCTAAGATCAAATTTAAACTCAACCAAGACGGCAAAAATTTCACGAGAGACGCCGCAAGCGGCGAAATCTCAAAGGAGCCTAGCTTGAAAAAATCGATAAATTTCCTGAGGCACATTTGCGCAGATTTGCTTGCAGGCAGAGCGCTACTGCATCCGATCCTGCTTACGGCTGTATTTTTAGCGACTAAATTCGGTGCGCTATATGTCATAGATGAAAAAATTTTAGGAAACGGCTATGATTTGGGGATATTTGGAGAATTCGCTTATTACATATTTTTTGATTTTGTCGCAGGTGCCTATTTTATAGCTCTTTGCGCGCATATAATCTATGCTTCGCCCGAAGTCAAATCGCTTAAAATTTTACGCAAAATTTTACTCGCGGCAATCTTGGCGTCTTGCGCGCTGGGTTATTTTGCTTCGGACGTAAACTACCAAAAACTAGGCGTCCTTGAGGCCTTTTTAATCGCCTCGCTAATTTGCATTTGCATCTATTTGGTCGCAACCGAGATATTAAACGACCGCTCAAACGCGGTATTTTGGGGTTTTGCTTATGTTCTTAACTACATAGGTGTCTTATTCGTAATATTTCATGCGCAAGCCGCCGAAGTCGTAGCCGTCATTTTAATAATCCTCTGTCCGCTTGCGTGGACGTTTTATTTCAAATACGAATTTCAAAAATCGCTTGCGCAAACGGACGGAGTTTAAATTTTAAAATTTAAAGCACTCTTTAGGCCGAATTTAGGCGCGGCAGGCGAAACGAACAGCGTTAGTTTAGGGCGATAAATTTTTTGATCGTCACGCAAAGTATCGTGACGATAAGTGCGATCATCCAGTGCTTTTGAGCTTTTTTGCCGATCTTGTGCGAGGTTTTGACGCCCGCATAAACGCCCGCTAGCGAGCCGACGCCGAGCAATGCGCCGATTTCGTAGTACACGAGCCCGTGTGCGGCAAGACTAATAAAGCCTGCGCTTGAGGAAAATATCACGAAAAACAGCCCCGTACTGACGGCCTTTTTGATGTCGTAGTTTAAAAAGCTGATCAAAATAGGCATCACAAATACCGCGCCGCCGATACCTACGCTGATCGCTACGGCGCCCACCGCAAGCCCCACGATAAAGAGTAAAATTTTGGATTCGTTAGCCTCGCCGGTGGGCTCGGTCGGGGTTTTAAAGAGTTTGATTAAATTTATGATCTGCACCAAAATGAGCGTGCCTAGCAGGAATTTTGAGGAGAAATAGCTTACGATAAAGCCGCTGCTAAGCGCGCCGCAAAAGCCTCCGAGCCCCAGCACCAGTGCGGGCGCGACGTCGAGCATTTTGCTTTTAAAATTTACGAATGAGCCGAAAATCGAGCTGAAGATCATCTGCATGATGCTGATGCCGATGGCGTACTTGACGTCGTAGCCGAAAAGCATCATCACGGGCACCACGACCGTGCCGCCGCCGATGCCGAAAAATCCGCTGATAAAACCTACGCAGGCGCCGATTAAAATGTATTCAAAAAACATCCGTATTCCTTATTTCAGCCCCTTTGGTCTCTCTAAATTCCGCTTTTTGCGGCTTGTAATTAAATTTTACTGTTTTGCGAGTCTTTAAATTTAAGCGCAAAATTTAGTAAATTTAAAGCTTATAGCCGTTTTGCTTCGCGCGTCCATTCGCAGTAACGCTCGCGCGAAATTTTTACGTTTTCATATCGCAAGGTATCCGCGCGAAAGCATTTTAGGCTCAGTTCATTACCCTCAAAGCCCGCAAAATCAGCCTGCTCGTAGATGTCGTAACCGCCCCGTATGCAGTCTAAAACGTCTACATATCTCTGCTCTTCACTCATCGGCTCGGCAAAGCTCACCAAATGCACGCCGTTTGGAGCACCCCAGTAGCAGCCGCTCGCGGCCAGCGCGTTCCAGTCCCGCAGATAGTGCACGCCGCTTAAGATAAAGCTCTCCTTGCCGAGCGTCCAGGCGTCCGGCACGAAGCGCATGATCCGCCCGCAATCCAGTTCAAGCACGCTGTAGCCGTATAGACCCTGGCGAAAGACGAGGTAAAATTTGCCGTTTGCGTGGCGGATCAGGCTGAAAAATTCCGCCCGATCGTCTATGCAGCGCCAGCTTATTATCTGCGGCGCGCCAAACAGCGTGTATTTGCCGCCGCTAAAATTTACCGCGCCGAGCCTATATGCGTCCTTTACGATCTCATATCCGCTACCTAAATTTATCGTTTGGCGCAGGGTAAAATTTTGCCCCTCAAAAAGAGCTTCCCACTGCTTAATGCGCGCTTGGTACTGCGCGGAATTTACGGCGTTTGGCATCGTGCGCTCCTTAAAATTTCATGCAGGCGGGTTAAATTTTACGCTGCTCAAACGGCTCGCGCTTCCTGAATTTCATGCGAACCGAATAAATTTAGCCTTGCTAGGCGGCGGAATTTGACCGCTAGGCGCTAAAAAGTTCAAGCATTTGGCGGCTACTAAGTGCAATCCGCGCGAACGCTATGCACCCGCGCCTAAATTTTAATCTCGCCTTGCGAATTTTTTAAAATTTACCCGCAGTTTCGGCGCTCTGCGAATACTTGCGATACCGCACCGTCTTTAAATGCTCGCGCACGGGAGCGTGAAATTTTACGAGCATTTAAAATTCCGAGGCATTTAAATTTCACGATATTTAAAATTCCGCGGTGTTTTAAAATCCCACGAAAATCCGAAATTTCGCGAGTATTTGAAATTTCACAATCTTTAAAATTCCGCTAGCGCCTTAAATTTTATCTGACGCAAGCAGGTAAACCGCCCGGACGAGCAGACCACTCAAATTTACTCGCCCCGCGCGGTGCCTCTAGCTATTACTCAAATTTACTCTCCTCCGTAGCGCCGTTAGCGTATAAATTTAAAATTTTACTCACCCGAGACTGCGAATATTACTCGGATTTATCCTCGCCCTTAGCACCTGAAATTTTATCCAGCACCTTTTTGCCGACCTCGCTTTGATTTAGCGCTTCGAGCATCGCGGCTAGCTGCGTGCCGCCCTTGGCGCTTAAAATTTCGCCGAATTTACTCATCCCCTCGCCCACGCTGCCTTCGTTTGCGATGATCTTAAGATCCGCCGCGCTTAGCGCCTTGGCCTGCTCTAGGCCGATGTCGCGGTTCGCTTCGATCTGTTTGATCGAAATGAGATAGGTCTGGTATCCCTGATTTTCGCCGATCTCGCGTGCAAGCTCGATCTGTGCGTTTACGGGCGCGAGCTCTTTTAGCCTAAGCGCCTCGGCCTCTGCAGAGCCTATCTTTAGCGTACCCTGCGCCTCTTTGTCCTTCATCTCCAAAAGCGCCGCGGCGGCGAGAAACTGCTTCTCTTTATCGCCCTGCGCTACTAAAATTTGATTTTCTTTGATCGCTTCGGCGTCGCGGATCTTGGCGTTTTTGCGCGCTTCGGCGTCGATCTCGATCTTGCGCTGCTCCTGCTCGGCTTTTACGATCTCCACTTGCTTTTTGATCTCGGCCTGCTTGACGTCGTTTACCCGCACAACCTCCATCGCCTTTTCCTGCGTGATCTTTTGCTGATCCTTGATGAGCTGCTCGGCCTGCTCCTTTGAGATCGCGACTTCGCGCTCGTTTTCGACGGTCTTAAGGCCCACCATCTTGTTGGCCTCCTGCTGGCGCACTTCAGTTGCCTGCGCAGCTTCAATCTCGGCGATCTGGGCGAGCTTGGTGTTGTTTGCAACCTCGACGCGGCTTTCCTTTTCGATCTGGGATTTTTTCTTCTCCATGATGTTAAAGATAACCTTGCTGCCGCTGCTATCTCGGATATCCATCAGCTCGATGTTTTTGACGGGCTCGATACCCCAGTTTTGCAGCTGCGTCTTTACCGCCTTGGTAAAATCATCTCCGAGCTCGGAGCGGATCTGCAAGATGTCCTCAAGCACGCGGCTCGAAAGGATCGAACGAATCGAGCCTTGGATGATATTGGTAAGCTGGTTATTCAAATCTTGAAAATTATTGACGCGTTGTGCGGCTAAATTTGAATCCACGATCCTAAAAAACGCTGTAATATCGACTACGAAAGGAAGCCTGCCCAGATCATACGCCTCATAATCCTCGATCTTGATGCTAAAGACCGAGACCGGCAAAACGATCTTCGTAACGCCCAGCGCCGGCACCCAGCTCGGGAATTCATAGTAGCTGTTGCCGTTGCCGGTATCTTTGCCGTAGCTCGTCGTCTTGCGCGCGCTTTGGACGATATGCACTTCGTTCGTCTCCACTATACGCCTGAAAAACAGCGGTACGATGATAAAAAGCGCGATTAAAACCCCGACGGCGGCGCCTATTAAATATAAAATTTCACCCATTTTCTCTCCTTTAAAAATGCTAAATTTAAAATGGATTATATAAAAATTTACTTTGAAAAATAATAAATAATCGCGGCGACAGCGGTTAAAATTTACGCAATTTTAATGAGATTTTATGTAATATCGCAGCGTATATTTCAATACCTTTTAGGAGAAAAAATGAAAAAATTTTTACTACTGCTTTTAGCGGGCGCGCTTTTTGCGAGCGCGGCAGAGCTTAGAACTATCAAGGATATGGACGGAGCTGAGGTCAAAATCCCCGCAAAAGTTGAGCGTATCGCGGCACTCTGGCACTCGAACAATCAAATTTTACTGGCCCTAGGAGGAGCGGACAAGATCGTCGCTACCACCGATAACATCAGCAAAAACTCATGGTTTCTTAAAATTTATCCGCGCCTAGCGCAGATCCCAGTACTGCTAAAAAATAACGACGTAAATTTAGAGGAGCTGATGAGCCGTAATCCCGACGTAGTCATAGTCCCAACCGCATTGGCAGGCGAAAATTTAGCTAAGCAGGGCTTTACCGTTTTAAAGGCGTCCTTTAGCGACTACGAGCAGATGAGGCGCAGCATCAGGATGTGCGGCGATATGCTAGGCGGCGACGCCCCGCAAAGAGCGAAGGATCTAATCGCAAATCTCGATAAAAATATCGCTTTGGTTAGCGGCCGTACCGCAAATTTAAGCCCCGATAAGCGCCCACGCGTCCTTCACATCGTAGGCGGAACCGATCTTTTAAAGATCGACGGTAAGGGCACGCTGATCGATTCTTGGATAGAGCTAGCCGGTGGAACGAATGCGATCACCGCCACCAAAGGTCCGATGAAAACCATCACCGCCGAGGAGATCATCGCGAGCAATCCGCAGATCATAATCGTGGGCGGCGATCACAACGAAGATGCGGTAGCAAAGATCAAATCAAGTCCTATCTACAGCGGCACGGATGCTGTCAAAAACGGACGCGTTTACGGCAATCCGCGCGGGGTTTTCAACTGGGATCGATACGGCGCGGATACGGTACTTCAAATTTTATGGGCGGCGAAAACCATCCAGCCGGAGCTTTTTGCCGACATCGACGTAAAGACCGAAACTAAGGCGTTTTATAAAAAATTTATGAATTACGAGCTAAGCGATACGGAATTTGGCTATATTTTAAAAGGACTTAGCCCGGAGGGTAAATAAGACGCGGCACCGAACAAGCGATAGATCGACTTCAAACGTCTCACCAAGTAGGCGACGCCCGTGCCGAACAGTTTCATTGTGTAGTAGGCAGCGAGTACATCGGCACAGAATGTTTCATCGTGCGGCGGCACATCGGCGTCGAGCAGACCGCCATTCTACCAGCGCCGAAGTCTCTTTCAACAAATAGCACCAAGCAGGCCGATGCCATATACTTCATCAAAGCGGCATCGGCGGCGGGCGGCGTACCGAGCAAACATAGCCGCAGCATGTCAAACAGGCGGTGCGAGGCGGAGTAAAATTTAAACCCACGGCGGGCGAAAAAGGACAAAACAACGGCAAGCAAACAAGGGCAAAACAAAGCTGCAAGATAAAATTTAAAGCCAAAGGGGCGGTCATGGAAATTTCATTTTTTACGACGCTTGAGCCTGCTTTAGCGGGTGCCTGGATACCCTCATTTGCGATGGTGCTGATACAGTTCGTGTATATGTTTATCTACAAAGATGTCGGCAAACGTGCCACCGATACCTCATGGTACACGCTCTCGGACAAGCGAAATGCGATCATAAGCTCGCTGCTGCAAGTAGCGCTGCTTGTTTTGTCGGTGTTCGTGCCGCTTAAGACGGGTAGCGCGTGGTTTTGGATCGGAGCGGTGATCTACGTAGCGGCTTTTGCGGGCTTTATCAAGGCCTTTTACGACTATGCGGCGGCCCCTGCGGACAAAGCCGCACAGGGCGGCATCTACCGCCTATCGCGCAATCCGATGTATTTCTTTTATTTCCTCGGCATGGCGGGCGTTTGCATCGCTTCGGCGTCGCTGTGGCTACTCATAGTGATAGTGCCCTTTGCCATATACAACCATCTCGTGGTCCTGGGCGAGGAGCGCTACTGCGAGCAAGCCTACGGGCGGGAGTATTTGGAGTATAAACGCAAGACGCCGAGATATTTTTTGTTCTTTTAAGGGAGGCGGCGCGCGATTGAGCTTTAAAGCGGGAGCGTAAATTTAGACAGCGCTTTAAAATTTTAACCAGACTTGCGAGCTAATTTTAAAATTTGCCCAAAATTTTAAGAACTACAAGAGCTGAGGCTTAAATTTAGACTAAATTTAAGCCCGAAATTTTTAAATTTGCTCGCCGCCTAGGCTAAATTTAAAATGACACAGCACTTAAAACGCCATTTTAAATTTACGCTTGCACGCACCGCAGCATCGTCAAGCGCGCGACTCCACCAACGGCAAAAGCAAACAGCTACTAAGCGAAGCTCAATTCACGCCCATACCCGCAAGCAGCCTAATTTCCGCTCGCATACGCAGATAAGGCGCCCGGATCCTCAGGAGCGAACCGATCGTCCGAAATAAAGTCATCCTCGCCCGAGAGCACGCTCATCGCGCTGATACGAGAAATTAGCAGGCGGTCTTCGGCGATGTCGGCGCGATCCGAGCCGATAGTAAGCGACGTAATCGCCGTGCGCCCGATGACCGCGCGCCCGCCATCCATCGTACGAAGCCCCCAGATATCGTGCAGCACCGCAGGCTTGCCATCCACCTGCCCTACGTAGAGCATCACGTGGCCGGGCATATACAGCAGGGTTTTATACGCTACGCCGTTTTTGCCGATGAAGCTAAGCTTTTCATCCGCGCTCATCCCCGCCAGCGAAAAACGCTCGCCGCGGCCCGATTGCGCCTTAGAATTTCGCGGCAGCCACAGCCCGAAATTAGCCAAAAAATCTTTCGTCATAAGCGAGCAATCGCGAAGAAATTTATACCCGCCCCAGCCGTATTTCTGCCCGAGCAGGCTAGCGGCTACGATCTTTGAGTTTTGCTCATCAAGCGGCGCAGGCCAAAGCCTCGCATCCTCCGCGCTAACGAAATATCTCTTGCCGCCAAACTGGGTTAAAATTTCGCCGCTAAATACGCTCCGCACACCGAGCGTGCCGCCAAGATCGCGTTCGCCGCTAAAATCATACGGCAGGATCGTGCCGGTACGCGCTCTAAAAAGCTCCGCACCGCTTTCGTCATAAACGGCGGCGCCGTCGCGCAGGATCGTTATAAATTTAGAATTTGCATAAATATCCGCCTGCTGAGGACTGATGCGCTTTATCGCGTCGCTTTTTATCCAGCCCCACACGCCGTCGTTGCGCACGAACGCCCACGCGCCGTCTCTGCTGTAATGCGACAGCAGCAGCGGATAGCCCACGCTCACGGCGGAATTTGCGGCGTAATCAAACGGCTCGCCCTCCCCCGGCTCGCTCGGATCGCCGAAAATCGGCAAGTCGCTTGGGATATTTCGCAGCAGTGCGTTTTTTACCGTTATAGCGGGCTCGGAGATCAGCCCGAACGCCTCTTCGTTCGCGTTTGTGCGGATACTTTGATAGATCGCATCGTCGTATATCCTGCCTGCGGCGTCAAAATGGCGCCCCTTGGCGTAATTAAGCCCCCAAAAAGTATCGATTCCCGCTTTAATAGGCGCATCATCAAACCAAATTTTAAAATAGCGGCTCTTAAACGCTTTTCCGCTTATGTTTTGCACCGACGCAGGAGCGGGCAGCCGCTCGCTGTTTTGAGCGTATTCAAGATCCAAAACAGCGGGGTTTTCGGGGATAAACTTGCGCGGGCCGACGGTTTCGCCGCAACCTGCGAGAACCAAAGCTGCGAAGATAAGAGATACTAATCGTTTCAAACAAAATGCCTTTTAAAAAATTTTGGCTATAATTTTGCCAAAAAATAGGAAAAAACTTGATAAATTTCATCATCCAGAAGCTAAAAGATCGCAATATTTTCATCACGGGCGGCGCAGGCGTGGGCAAAAGCTACGTAATAAAAGAGCTCATCAAGGATTACCGCGCTCGCGGCAAACTCGTCATCGTACTCGGCAGCACCGGCATCAGCGCCGTAGAGATAGGCGGCGTGACCGTGCATAGCTTTTTCCGCTTCGGCATTTGCAAAAACCACGAGGAGCTAAAGAGCTTCGATCGCAAACAAAGCGGCAAGCTAAGCGAGCTGCGAAAAATTTTAGCCCTCGCGGATCTCATCGTGATCGATGAAATTTCAATGATCGGCGCCGAGCTTTTCGAGATGATCTATCTTAGAATTTCAAGCTCTAAATTTAACGGGCGGCTGCTTGTTACGGGTGATTTTTATCAGCTTCCGCCGGTGCGCAAAGAGGGCGAGAGCGCGCCGCGCGCGAGCCTATTTAGCGACTCGGATTACGCCTTCGGCTCGTATGCGTGGAGGCAGTGCGAGTTTTTTTACGTCGAGATGATAGGCTCCAAGCGCACCGCGGATGCGGCACTATACCGCCTGCTTTGTGAGCTGCGGCTCGGCATCGCAAGCGAGCAGACGGCGGAGCTGATGCGATCTTTGCTCATCGATGCCGCGCAAGCTGAGCCGAACGCCACGATAATCTCGGGACGAAACGCCGAAGTAGATGCGATAAATAACGCCAGATTAGCCAAGCTTAATGCGCCGCAAAGTAGCTTTGAGGGTGTTTATGAAGCGCTGCAAAGCGGAGTGAGCGAGCAGAAAATTCAAAAATGGATCGCCTCGCTAAATACGCCGCAAAGTCTGACGCTGAAAGAGGGCGCAAAGGTGCTGTTTACCGCGAATAAAAGCGGCGAGTTTTTTAACGGCGAACAAGGCGTCGTCGAAAAGATCGAAAAAAGTTCCTGCGGCGAGATCGAAAGCGTGGTCGTAAAAAAGCCCTCGGGAATACTAAGCCGCGTGGGGCTGCAAACATACGAACTAAGCGAGATCGCCGCAAGCGGCGCGGATGCCGAGCAGATCGTGCTGGCGCGGTATTATCAGTTCCCACTCAAGCTCGCATACGCAATCACGATCCACAAATCCCAAGGCATGAGCATCCCGCAGCTCATCTGCGACATCGACAGGATCTTTGCCAAAGGGCAGCTCTACGTGGCGCTTTCGCGCGCGACGAGCCTTGCGGGGCTCAGGGTGATATATACGCGCACAGAGCCCTTGTTGCGGTATTTGCAGCGCAACGCAAGCGCGGATGAGGCCGTGGTGAAATTTTATCAAGAGAATGAATTTTATAAAATTTCGTATCAAAAAATTTAAGGAAACGCATGCAGCTAGAAAGAGCGATAGCGCTAAGTAGAGCCAAACAAAAAAAGTGTATTTGCAAGGTAGTGATGATCTATGCCAAGATAGCATTTTTGTATCTGTTTCCGTTTATCATAATGTTTGCGATCGATGCGGTATTTAAAACAGACGATGATACGGATTACAAGATGATCGAAGTCTATCTTATCTACGCGGTGCTTTTGATTATTTATGTTGCTTGCATTTACGACGGCATTGCGGACGCCGCTTATGAATATAAACTGTTTTACAAAAAAGTTTTGGTGCGCACGGCGATCTCGCAGGCGTATCCGCAGCTTACTTATTCGCCAGGCCGCGGCATAAGCGCGAAGGAATTCAGGCGAGCGGGAATCTTTGCAAACTCCGATTTTATCAGCGAAGATGAGATAAAAGGCGAATGGGATGTGGTAAAATTTAGCTTCAGCGAGGCGATTAGAATCAAAAATAACTACGATCTGGGCATAGACAATACTTATGTGAAGCTAGCTTCGCTTGCGATGAGCTTATATGATGCTTATATGGATTTTAGCGGCAGCGTGCTGATATGCGAATTCGGCAAGAGATTTTACGCCAAAACCATCTTGGCGAGCCGCGAGCTAAATACAAAAATTTTAGGCGAGAAGGAGCTAATGGACAACGTCATTTTTAATAGCGAATTTCGCGTGTTTACTGATGACAAGGTCGAAGCTCGATATCTATTGACGCCTGCGCTGATGGAGCGACTAAACGAGCTAAAGCGATACTACCATAAATTTAGCATAAGCGCGGCGTTTATGGATAATAAATTTTACCTATTTCTAAACGGCGCGCCGAACCGCTTTGAAACAGAGCTATTTAGCATACCTCCGACAACCGGAACAGCGTATGCTCATCAATACGAACTGGCTGAGATTTTAGAATTAGTAAGCGAACTGGGTCACATAACCGGAGAGCTAGAAAGCAAAATTTAATCAGCCCGCATAGTTTAAATTTAACGGGCTAAATTTGACCGCCCTATTACAGTCCCGCTTCGGCTCTTAGTCGCGCGGCATACATCTCGCGCAGGCGCGGTACGTATTTGCCGACCGCACCGCCGCCGATCGCTCTACCGTCTGCTTTTACGATCGGCAGCACCATCAGCGTCGCCGCACTGATAAAGGCCTCATCGGCTTCATAAACCTCGCTCATTCCAAACGCTCGCTGCTGCACGCTAAGCCCCGCCTGCTCGGCAAGGCCTAAGATCACCTTGCGGCGGATGCCGGGCAGTATGTCGTTTGAAAGCGGCCGCGTGATAAGGACGTCATCTTTGATGATAAACGCGCTGGAGCTCGAACACTCGGTAACTAGCCCATCCTCGATCAAAAAGCACTCATAAGCGCCCGCCTTGTGGGCCTCGTGCTTTAAGATGCACTGTGCAAGAAGCGAGATCGATTTTATATCGCGCCTATGCCAGCGGATCTCGGGCAAGCTTACGATCTCAATCCCCTCTTTTGCGAGCGGATTATCAAAAATTTGCGTATGATACACAAAGGCAAAGACGCTAGGCTCTATGCCACGGACGTAGTCAAAATCGCGCATCGCCGCGCCTCTTGTGATCTGAGTATAGAAAGCGCCCTCGCTCACGCCGTTACGCGCGATGAGCTCATATAAAATTTCCTCATATTTTTCGCGAGAATATGGAATTTTTAGCTCGATCTGCGCGGCGCTGCGCTCAAAGCGCTCCCAAAAATCCGCTCTGTCGCAAATTTTAGAATTTACCACGGGCGCTACTTCATAGATGCCGTCTCCGAGCACAAAACCGCGATCAAAAGGGCTTATCGCGGCTTCTTTGGCCTTGCAAAACTTGCCGTTAATATAAACTATCTCGTCGCCGCTCATTCCGCTGATTTCAAACATAATCGCTCCTTGAAATTTCGCATCATTTTATCTTATAACAATTTAATTTAAGATATAATGCCGCAAAAATCGAAGGAACTCCGATGGATAAATCAAATTTTAAAGATAGACTTTTAGATATTATGTTTCATGTATCGCATAAACCCGTGCTTTTCCGTGATCTGCTCGAAGCCAACGCCGAGTTTAACGACGGAATGCTCGTCGATCCTTCGAAGCTAAATTTTAGATTTAACTACGGCAAATCCTACGTTATCTTCGCTTGCTTCGCATTCGTCTGCGTAATGTTTTTGATAACGCTGACGCACGCGATGTTTGAAAAGATCGACTTTCACTTCTCCATTTTATTTACGATCATAGCGACGTCGGCGGTTTTTATCGGCTTTGATTGCTTTAAAGCGTGGGCTAGAAAAAAGCTAACCCACGAGCTCATCAAACGCGCTTGGGCGAACCATTTCCTCTACTTTCCTTACGAAAAATACAGCCGCATAGTCGAAAATATCTACAACGAAGCGCTCAAGAATGACGTGCCTAGACGCGAGCTAGAACAATACGTGCTAAGCAAAATCGTAGAAGTTGGCGAAAAATAGTTTTAAAATACCGCAAAATTCTATAACACAAAACAGCATTTCAACCCAAGCAAATTTTAAAATTTTATTGCGAAATATGCGGCACGTAGGCAAGACGTAAAAATTCCAGCTCGAAAAGCAAGCAGGTATGATGGATGAATTCCAAATTAAAATTCTATGCCGATACAGCAAAAACTGCACCGTAAATTACGATAGATAAATTTTAATCAAAGCTTATACTTTCCTGCGCGACATTTCGCTACGGTTAAATTTCACTTCATAAAATTTATCTATCGCTTCTTAAATTATAAATCTCGTTCGCTTACTACCGATTTAGCAATCCGTATTATGTAATTGAAGTTATGTTTAACTATTTTAGGGTAAAATCACGCAATATCTAAGGGATAATATTAAATTTAAGAAAAGGATAGTTTATGAAGCTACTTTTTTGCATTATGTTTGCACTTTGCAGCAGTGTTTTTGCGGGCAGTTTGGAGCAGATCAGATCTGCCGGGGTCGTTAAAATCGGTGTTCGTGATGGTAGGCCGCCTTTTAGTGATGAAAAAAGTGGTAATTTCGAAGGCTTTGAAATCAACCTTGCAGATGCTATAGCTAAGAGCATATTCGGCGATAAGCGCGGTAGAGTCGAGTTCGTCCCTTTAAATGCCACCGATAGGATCTCTGCATTACAAAACGATAAGGTAGATCTTGCAGTCGCGACCATCACGATAACGCAAGATAGAAAAAGGCAAATCGACTTTTCTTATCCATATTTTTCGATGAGCTTGGGAGTTTTGACACGTAAAAGCGACGGCATCAAAAGCATAGACGATCTTTCAAACAAAAAAGTCTTAGTAGAGGGTAGCGGGACTACGGCAGAAAATTTTTTGTATAAAAATAAAATCCACAATCTAATCCATTGCTCCATTACTACCGAATGCTATGATATGCTTAAGCAAGGCAAAGCCGATGCTTACGTTAACGATAATCTCATTGTACTAGCTTATTCCATTATCGACGACAATTTAGAAGTAGCAATCCAAAATCTAGGCAATCCGGAATTCTTAGGCATCGGAGTGCGCAAAGGCAATACCGAATTGCTTGATCTGATAAATAAAGAGCTTGTTACACTTAGCAAGCAGGGCTTTTTCGAACGTTCTTATGATGAAACTTTCAAGCCATTTTATCAAGGCGCTGCAGATAAAAAATATTTCTTACTAGATGGGCTCTATGCTATATTTTAGGACGGAATTTAGCAGTGTTTTATCTAACGCCTTTGACTAAAACATCATTTATAATAAGTGGATAATATGCGAAATCCAATTTTAAGGACATAAAATGAAACTACTTTTTATAGCGGCTCTATTTTGTGTGGCGCTTTTTGCCGATAGCCTAGATCAAATCAGACAAAACGGCGTCATTCGCATCGGAGTACGAGACGCTCATCCGCCGCTTTGCGAGTCTAATGGCGGCAAATTTGAAGGATTTGAGATCGATCTTGCAAACGCAATCGCTAAAGAAATTTTCGGCAAAAAAGAGGGCAAAATCGAGTTCATCCCTCTAAGCGTAAACGATAGAATTCCATTTTTAGAGGCAAATAAGCTTGATTTGGTGATCGGCCTATTTAGCATCACCAACGAACGAAAAAGAAAAATCGATTTCTCCCTCCCCTACCTCTCCGTAAATTTAGGCGTATTAACGCGCAAAGCCGACGCTTTTACCGATATCGCGCAGCTTCATGATAGAAAGATCGTATTCGAAGGCGACGCGACGGTAGCCGAGAAATTTTTCAAAACCAAGGGATTTAAAAATTTAGGCCATTGCGCTTCGGCTAAGGAATGCTACGAAATGATTCGAAATGGCGATGCGGACGGCTATATAAATGATAATCTCATCGTGCTTGCATATTCCGTCATCGATGATACTTTGGAAGTGCCGTTTAAAAACCTAGGCCCTAGCGATTTCATCGGCATCGGCGTGCAGAAAGACAACAAGGAACTACTTGATTTCGTCAATGCAGAGCTCATCAAGCTAAGCAAAGAGGGCTTTTTCAAAAAGGCCTACGAGCAGAGCTTTGATCCATTTTATCGCGGTACGGCAGATAAGAAGTATTTTCTGCTAGATGGAATTTATAATATGCTCTAAGAGCTTGCTTTAAATTTTTAAGTCCGGCTTTTAGAATTTTAGTAAATAAAATTTCCCGCTTAGTTTGAAAGCGGAAGAGAGATTAAATTTAAGGATTTGCCATGAAATTGCTTCTTGCAATGTTACTACCATTTATCGTTGCTTTTGCCGATAGTCTGGAACAGATCAGATCAAAAGGCGTCGTTCGCATCGGTGTTTACGACGGACAGCCTCCTTTTAGCGAGCTAAACGATGGAACCTTCGAGGGCTTTGAAGTTACGATGGCACAGGCCATAGCAAATGATCTTTTCGGCGAAAAAGGCGGCAGAATCGAGCTTGTACCGATGAAGGTCGAGGATAGAATTCCAGCACTAGTAAACAACCGCGTAGATATTGTCATCGCTACGATTACCATTACGCCTGAACGCGCGCAGCAGATCGATTTTTCAACACCGTATTTTTCAGTAAATCTTGGAGTTTTAACCCGCAAAGCCGATAGAATAAAATCCTTAGCCGATCTGAAAGAAAAAAGAATTTTGCTCGAAAGCGGCGGTACGGGCGAGGCATTTTTTAAACAAGAAGGCTTTGGAAATTTTACATTTTGTAAGATCGCCAGGGAGTGCTACCGCATGCTAAAAGACGGCGACGTGGATGCCTACGCGACCGATAATCTCATCGCAATGGCATATCCGGTAGTCGATAGCGAGGTAGAAGTGCCGCTTAAAACTCTAGGCAAGCCCGATTTCATGGGTATTGGCGTGCAGAAAGGTAATAAAGAGCTACTAGACTTCGTCAATGCAGAGCTTATAAAGCTAAGCAAAGAGGGCTTTTTTGAAAAGGCATACGAAGGGACCTTTAATCCATTTTATCACGGCGCTGCGGATAAAAGATATTTCTTGCTAGATGGAATTTACAGCTTCTTGTAGGATTTGCGGCTTATTTTAAAATTTATCACGCAAGATTTATCACGTAAATTTTATCTCCTGCTTGCTATGCTTTAGCTCTTGCAGCGGGGATCACATAAAATTTATCGCGCAATCTTGCTCGTTTAAATTTTTTAAAAAAGCTTTTTCGCGGGCGAAACGGCATTTATATAAAATTCCGCTCGTTTAAAATTTATCCTGCATAAATTTTACCGCAGCTTGAATTGCCAGAATTAACTTAGCTCAGATTTTTATTATTTCAAATTTTACTCAAAATCTCTTTGTTAGGTTTTTTTCACCACTTACAATCCGCTCAAAATGCCCCCTAAAAAAGGGTTAAATTTTGCAGTCAAGAATTTATTCTGCACAAAGAGTAAATTTTTACTACTTGAAATTACAAACGCAGCCCCCTCTGTCAAAAACCGATCAGTGATTTTCATATTGCAAACTGATCTATTTTTATGTATAATCGCAAACTTTATGAATTTTAAAGGATCAATATATGAAAAAATCCATCTGCTCCTCTATGCTTAGCCTCGCAGCGGTGCTCGCACTAGCACCCGCACAAGCGCTTTGCAATGCAGATTCTAATCCGCCGCTTATCCATACCCATAATAACCTCTATTCGGCTGGATTTAGCGGCAATACTAGCGGCAGCGGAAGCACCAGCCCAAATGGTAATATTACGACGATTACGGGCGTTGTAAGCGGCGGGACGGACTACTCCAGCAGCGTGATTTACGGCGGAGGAAGCGGCGATGGGATCGCTGGCTTTACCGAGTTGAATTCTGCTTCCAACAATAGACTTACGATTAGAGGTACAAACGCTTACGTGGGTATCGCAATAGGTGCTGAGGCCAAGGGTGTATCGGATAATTACGTGAGCTTAGAAAATGGCTCTAAGGTAAATTTGGTCGTGGGCGGACAAGGCATAGCGGCGTCTAAAACGGGCAACGAAGGCGAAGCGACGCGAAATCAGGTTTTTGTAAAATACGGCGCCGAAATTACGGGAAATGCCGATAACTTCGGCGGTAATGCAAGCAGACATTACAATATCATCGGCGGCAGAAGCGGAGCGGACAAAAAAGCCTCCTCCAACGCCGTAACAATCGACGGGGGTACTATCGGCAACGGCTCCGTTACAAATGTAATCGTAGGCGGTATAGTAAGCGGCGGCGGTGATGTCGTATCAAATAGAATAACTATAAAAGGCGGCACGTTTAGAGGGAGCTTCAATATATTCGGCGCTCAATCCTCCACGGGAAAAAGCAGCTACAATAGCGTAAATATAACGGTGCCTTATGCTAGCAGTACGAATACTATCACTCTGAACGGAACCGGCAGGATTTGGGGCGCAGCGGGCGGAAGCGGAAACTCTAGCGCAAACTCCGTATCCATAAGCGCAAAGCTAAAAGCGCAAAATTACCAAGTAGCAGGCGGCCAAGCAAATAGCGCTAGCGCAATGAGCGCAAATCGCGTAGAAATCAATAACGACGATGCGATCGTAGGCAGCGTCACGGGCTCTTTGGGCGGCGCCTCAAGCTCGCGAAGCGTAATTGATATTTACAAAGGTACCGTAAAGGGCGATGTTGCAGCAGCAAACGGCATCGTAGGCGAATCGGACGGCGATAGAGTTACTCTAGGGGCATTCGATTCTAATAAAGGCGTGCATATCGGAGGTAATGTCTATGGCGCACGTGCAGGAAGCGTCAAAAATGCGGTCGTTTATATCAATAAAGAAAGAACGACGATAGCAGGAGATGTCTTTGCGGGCTACGCCACAAGCGGCAGCGTCGAAAATAGTAACGTAAATTTTAGAGGCGGCACTATAAGCGGTACAATCTACGGCAGCAATAAGCCTACGGATAAAACTAATACCTTACATATAGAAAATTGGGTTGGCGGCGGCATTAAAAAAGCCAAGGACATTAAAAATTTCGGCTCTATAAATTTTCATGATCTATATTCCACTACCCAAGCCGATGCGCCGCTTACTCTAACCACTAATGGCAATACGAATTTAAACGGTACAAAGATAGAGGGTATAAAATCAGATCTTGGCGAAGGAAAGTACTATCTGATACATAATTCAGGCGGCGGCACGATTACTAGAGCCGCACAAACCGTGCAAGATAATCAAATTTATACGATTACCGACAAAGACCACTATCAAATCACCGGCACCACGATCGAAGTCGAAAACAGTAAGAATTTAATCATGCAAAAGGGCACTCTAACTCGCTCTTGGATAGACCCCAACTTCGATCAAAGCGAGCTAATGCAAAATCAAAATTCTAACAAAGCTGTGGGCGCTACTGAGCTATTCGGCAATAAAGGCAACACCGTAATCGTAAAAGAGGGCGCAGGCAATCTTGGCGGCAAAAACATAAGCTCGGGCAGAGACGACGCTACCGACGGAAGCAATAGTATCCACGATAACTACGCCAAAATTAGAGGCGGAAGCAGCATAGGCGAGATCGACGGCGGGTATTCAAATTCCGCTACCCCGCAAGAAATTTATAATAACCACGTAACTTTCGAAGCAAGCGGAATAGACGTGGGGTATGTAAATGCGGGCATCACCCACAGCAGTAGCGGCGGCGGAAACGTCCACGACAATAGCGTAACTACGAATGCTACGATAATCCGTAATAGCATTTACGGCGGCAATACTAGCAACGGAGAAGCCAAATCCAATATCGTAACTATAAACAACGGCAGCGTAGGAGCAATGGCAGTGGGCGGCAAGGGAAACAGCGCGATTTCCAACACCATAACTCTTAACTCGGTAAACGTAGGCGGAAGCGTATACGGCGGAAAGGCTAGCGGCACCGCCTCCTCCAACACTGTAAATTTAAACGGCAACACGCAAGTTGCTGGCAACGTCTACGCGGCGGAAGCCGCTAGCGGTAGCAACAACGTAGTAAATTTCAGAAGCGGCAGCGTAGCAGGCACGATATACGGCGTATCTAGTGCAAACACTAGCAATTCGGGCAATAGCCTAAATATCCTATCTTCAAACTCCGGCAATGGCCTAAATGCAGGGAATTTTGCAAATTTCAATAAATTGGAATTTAACTTAGCCTCCCTTAGCGAGATTGAAAATGACGTTTCATCAAATGCTAAAAGAGCTTTAAGTTTGACAGGCTCCGGCAATACCGATCTAAGCGGTACCGATATATTTGTAAACTCGACAAGCGAATTTAACGCTTTAAACAATGCAAGCTATCCAGATGGCGACAATAAGAAATATACCCTTGCCTATAAAAGCGGAGGCGGTAAATTTACCGGATATGATCCGCGCTTTAAAGATAAAGGCTACGTAACTCAGCTAAATAAAAACTATGTCATAAAGGATGCCAATACCTTTAGCAGAAACATAGGCGGTATGCATATAAGCGAGGATGAGCGGGAGCTTTATATTCAAAAGCTTATTAAGACTAACGAGAGCATAAATGGGGATTTCGATGCGGATGAGCTACAAAAGTATCTAGGTGCCGGCGGTCTTAACGGAAACAACATAGACATAGGCAAAGCGGGGGAGGATAAGAATTTTAACGCTAGAAATATCCATACAGCAGGCGCAAACAATACGTTAAATTTCATCAGCGGTCATAACGTAGGCACAATAAGCGCAACAGGCGGCGGTAATACCCTAAACATAGGAGCAAGCAATAGCTCTCCTGCAGCAGTAAATTCCTTAAGCGCTAAAAATATTAGCGGTTTTGACAGGCTAAATTTTTTCCTTCCTAGCTCCATTAGAGCAGGCGATAGCGTACTTACCCTAAGCGATCCTACCGCTAACACAGATCTAAGCAACGTAAGCAATATTACGGCTTATATCAGCGGAGTAAGCGGCCCGTTAAGTCCAAGCAGCGAGATTCATCTGATAAACAAGCAAGGAAGCAGTAGCCTTATAGCTCCTAACGCAGCTAATATGCATGCAACGCTAAATGTAGGGGTAAGTCTAAGCTATAACCCTAAAATTTATCAAAGCGGCAATTATCTAAATTTAGGATTCGATGCTTCCTCGGCTCCTAGCGCGCGCGTAAGCTCTAATACCAAATCCTTCGCAGAAACCAGAGCTGCAAGCTTAGCTAGCTTAAAGAGCGGAAGCGAGTTAATCACTAACTACCTAGATAAGCTAATACCTG
>ERZ772946.137-NODE-137-length-35884-cov-7.12828_pt1 | contig 35884 bp, 30 predicted proteins | sample MGYA00511680_ERZ772946 | MGnify/ENA primary metagenome ERZ772946 (study PRJEB29015, sample SAMEA2737918) | human oral metagenome | biome: human oral; feature: human-associated habitat; material: dental | place: China | collected 2016 ... | reverse complement strand
GTCAGCGTGGCGAGGCCCTGCGCGTCTCGCTCATCGGCTACACCAACGCCGGCAAGTCCACGCTGTTCAACCGGCTGACAAGGGCAGGGGCACTCGCGGCCGACCAGCTCTTTGCCACGCTGGATCCGCTCACCCGCCGTCTGGGCTTGGGCAACGGTCTGGAAGTGGTGCTCTCCGACACGGTGGGCTTCATCCGCAACCTCCCGCATGGTCTGGTGGCGGCCTTTCGCGCCACGCTGGAGGAAACCGCCGAGGCCGACCTGTTGCTGCACGTCGTCGATGCGGGCTCGCCCGACCGCGAGCGCCAGATCGAGGCTGTCAACCAGGTCATCGCCGAGATCGGGGCAGGCGAGGTCGAGCAGCTGATGGTCTACAGCAAGATCGATCTGACCGGCAATGAGCCCGGGGTGCGGCTCGACCCCTATGGTAGGATCAGCGGCTTGGCGCTGAGCGCTGGCACGGGCGCCGGGGTCGATGCGCTGCGCGATCTGTTGCGGGAACGTGCCCAGGCGCGGGCCCAGGCTGTCGACGAGACGGGCTGGTTCGGCGACGAGGCCTTCTACGCCGATGCTCCCGACACCTCCGATGCATTTGATGGTGCTGATCCGTCTGTTGATGACGACGCGTCGGATCATCCGTCTTCCTGAACGCCACACTCCCGCTCCGGGCAACTGCCACCCTTTCAAGGTACAGTCAAACCATGTCTACCCCTGATGATTCGGGCTGGGGCCGAAGTGCCGGATCCGGCCAGGGCCAGAACCCGCCTCCTGTCGCACCCCCGACTCCTTCCGGCCGCTCGCCCGAGGCCGGTGGCGCCCGTGGCGCGGACGAGCAGCCCCCTGCGCGTGCACCTGCCGCTTCGCCGTGGCAGCCCGAGCGCCCGCAGCCGCAGCGCCCGTCCGATGGCCCGCCCGATCTCGACGAGTTCTGGCAGGACCTGAGCAGCAAACTCAACGGCCTGTTTGGTGGTAAGCGTGGCGGCCAGGGCGGCCGTGGCGGCATGCCTGTCGGTGGTGGCCGCAATGCTGCCCCCTCCGGGCGCAGCCTGGCCTCGGGTCTGGCCATCGTTGGCGTCGTGGCTGGCTTGGCCTGGCTGGGCAGTGGCTTCTACATCGTGCAGGAAGGTCAGGTGGCCGCCGTGCTGCGCTTTGGCCAGTTCCGCTACCTCACGCACGAGGCGGGCATCCAGTGGAACTTGCCGTACCCCATCGAGACGCATGAGATCGTCGACCGATCCCGGCTGCGCCAGATCGAGGTGGGCTATCGCAACTCGGTGCGCACCAAGGTGGCCAAGGAGTCGCTCATTCTCACGGGTGACCAGAGCATCGTCGACCTGCAGTACGCCGTGCAGTACCGCATCGACAATCCGGGTGACTTCCTCTTTCAGAACAACCTGTCCTCCGGCTCCGAGGAACTGATCCGCCAGGTGGCCGAATCGGCCATGCGCGAGGTGGTGGGCCAGCGCACCACCGACCAGGTGCTCTACGAGGACAAGGCGCAGGTGGCCGAGGATGCCCAGACGCTCACGCAAGCCATCCTGGATCGCTACAAGCTTGGCATCGGCATCGTCGACTTCACCATCCAGCAGGCCCAGCCGCCCGAGCAGGTGCAGGCTGCTTTCGAGGACGCCAACAAGGCCGACCAGGACCGCCAGCGCCTCATCAACGAAGGCCAGGCCTATGCCAATGACGTGATCCCGCGTGCCAAGGGTACCGCCGACCGGATGGTGCTGGAGGCCCAGGGCTATCGCGCCCGGGTCATCGCCCAGGCCGAGGGTGACGCGCTGCGCTTCGACCAGATCTACACCCAGTACGCCAACGCACCGCAGGTCACGCGCGAGCGGATGTATCTGGAGACCATGCAGCAGATCCTGTCCAACACCTCCAAGGTGTACCTGGATTCGCAGAAGAACGGCAGCCTGCTGTATCTGCCGCTCGATCGCATCCTGGACCGCAACCAGGGCAAGGGTAGCAAGCCATCGCTGACGGGCGAGCGTGCCGACCGGGCCGTCGAGCAGGCACCGGTCAGTGTGCAGACGCCGCAACCCGCCAACGCCGGCGGCAACGGCATCGGTCAGGACGCCGACGGCCGTGGTGCCTCGCTCAACGCCCTGCGCAGCCGTGATCGGAGCTATGCCCGATGAATCCGTCTCCATCGCATCTGCCCCTTTCTGACAACGCCCATTTCGCCAACGCCATCGACGGGAGCCTCCGATGAATCGTGTGCTCGCGCTGATCATCACGCTGGGCGTGCTGATCGTCCTCGCCTTTTCCTGCCTGTTCGTCGTTGACCAGCGCCAGTACGCCGTGGTGTTCGCCCTCGGCGAGATCAAGCGCGTCATCAACGAGCCCGGCCTGTACATGAAGCTGCCGTCGCCGCTGCAGGACGTGCGCTACTTCGACAAGCGCACGCTCACCTATGACAGCGACGAGATCGACCGCTTCATCACCGCCGAGAAGATCAATATCCAGGTCGACTCCTTCGTGAAGTGGCGCATTGCCGATCCGCGGCAGTTCTTCGTGTCGGTCGGCCACAGCCCGCTGGCCGCCGACGACCGCATCGGCCGGCAGCTGCGCTCGGCACTCAACAACGAGATCGCCCGGCTCTCCGTGGCCGACGTGATCTCCTCGGCGCGCGAGACCCTGGTCAAGCAGGTCATGAAGGTGATGTCGGTCGAGCTGGAAAAGATCGGTGTCACCATCGTCGACGTGCGCCTCAAGCGCGTGGACTTCGCGCCCGAGGTGGCCGAGCGGGTCTATGATCGGATGCGTTCCGAGCGTACCCGAGTGGCCAATGAGCGCCGCGCCAAGGGCGCTGCCGAAGGCGAGCGCATCCGCGCCGATGCCGACCGCCAGCGCGAGGTGCTGATCGCCAAGGCCTATCGTGACGCCCAGAACGAGCGGGGTGCGGGCGATGCCGAGGCCAGCCGCCTCTACGCCAAGGCCTTTGGTCGCAATCCCGAGTTCGCCAGTTTCTATCGCAGCCTGGAAGCCTACCGCGCCTCGTTCGCCGACCGCGCCGACATGCTGGTGCTGGATCCGCAGTCCGACTTCTTCCGTTACTTCCAGGGTGCGGAGCCGGCGCCGGCCGCGTCGGGCCGCCAGCCCACGCCGCCCTTCAAGGCAGCACCCGCAGCCCCGGCTGCGGCGGGCGGTGCGCATTGAGCCCGAAAGAAAATGCGCCGGACCGGTGTCCGGACGAAAAATGCCGTTAAAATCAGACACAGGAACGTAAGTTCTCTGCCACGCCCGTCCTCCGGGACAGCGTGACGGAAAGCTTCCTTCCCATCTGTCCTGCCTTCGTCGGCCAGGACGGCGCAACCCGCCAGACCCCAAGGGCAGGGCGGATGCGTCTCCTGCCACGAGGGCGGTGTTTTTTTGGATTCACGGTCTCGCGTTCACTGTCCCCATGGATGATCCCGCCGTCTCGCCGTGGTTGCTGGCCTTGGGGCTGGTACTGCTCCTGGAGGGGCTGATGCCCCTGTTGCTGCCGGGCGGCTGGCGCAATGCGGTGCAGCAGATGGCTGCCCTGCGTGACGGGCAGCTGCGTTTCGTGGGTCTCATGCTGGTACTTGCCGGCCTGCTTTTCGTTTCCCTGGCATGAAAAACCGCTGGCTTCTTCCTGAAGGCATCTCGGACCTGCTGCCTGATGCGGCGCAAGACCTCGAAAGTCTGCGCCGTGCGCTACTCGACACCTATCGTCGCCACGGCTTCGAGCTGGTGCTGCCTCCGCTCGTCGAGTATCTGGATTCGCTGCTGATCGGAAGCGGCGGCGACCTCGACCTGAACACCTTCAAGCTGGTGGACCAGCTGTCCGGACAGAGCCTGGGGGTCCGGGCCGACATCACGCCCCAGGTCTCGCGCATCGACGCGCATCTGCTGCAGCAGCGTGACATCAACCGGCTCTGCTATGCCGCCTCGGTACTGCGTACCCGTCCCAGTGGCCAGGAAGGCTCACGCGAGCCCATCCAGATCGGTGCCGAAGTCTACGGCCATGCCGGTATCGAGGCCGATATCGAGATCATCGATCTGCTGCTGCAGTCGCTGGCACTGGCCGAACTAGGCCCGGTGCGCCTGGACATCAACCATCTGGGGCTGGCCAGCCTGCTGCTGGCCGAACTGGACGGCATCGACGAGGAGACCGTGCTGCAGCTGCTGCAGGCACGTGATCTGCCCAGCCTGCGCGAGTTGCTCGCCCCGTGGCCGCAGCCTGCTGCGGCTGCGCTCCTGGCCCTGCCCGAGTGCTTCGGACCGGCCGAATCGGCCATGGCGCGCGCGCGGACCGTGCTGGCCCCGTGGCCACAGTCCAGACCCCATCTCGACGCGCTGGATGCCGTCCTGGGCTCGCTGCGGCTGGCGCGGCATGCCGGGCAGGTGTCCCTGGCCATCGATCTGGCCGATGTGCAGGGCTTCCGCTACCACACTGGCCTGGGTTTTGCAGCCTATGTCGAAGGGCACGCCCGGGCCGTGGGTCGCGGCGGGCGCTATGACGGCATCGGCGCCGCCTTCGGGCGTGGGCGTCCGGCCACCGGCTTTTCGCTTGAGCTGCGTGAACTCGTCGAGCTTCGGCGCGACCGGTATACGCCGCCGGCCATCATCGTCGCCCCCTGGTCCGACGACCCGGCGCTGCTGGCGTTCATCGATACGCTGCGCGCGCAGGGCGAGACCGTATTGCAATTGTTGCCCGGCCAGGATGCCCAGCGTCTGGCCGGTGTTTCCGCCGATCGGACGATCGGCTTCATCCACGGCCAATGGCGGCTTGCAGGGAAGGAATCATGAGCAGGAATCTGGTGGTGGTCGGCACCCAGTGGGGTGACGAAGGCAAAGGCAAGGTCGTCGACTTGCTGACCGACGAAGTCAAGGGGGTCGTGCGCTTCCAGGGCGGTCACAACGCGGGCCACACACTGGTCATCGAAGGGCGCAAGCAGGTGCTGCGCCTCATTCCCTCGGGCATCCTGCGTGACGACGTGACCTGCTACATCGGCAATGGCGTCGTGCTCTCGCCGCAGGCGCTGCTGTCCGAGATCGCCGAACTGGAGGCGGCCGGTGTCGACGTGCGCAACCGTTTGCGCATCAGCTATGCCTGTTCGCTCATCCTGCCCTACCATATTGCGCTGGACCAGGCACGTGAACAGGCTCGTGGCGATGCCCGCATCGGGACCACCGGTCGTGGCATTGGTCCGGCCTACGAGGACAAGGTGGCACGCCGCGGTCTGCGGCTGGAAGATCTGTATGTGCCCGACAAGCTGGCTGAGCGCGTGCGCGAGGCCGCCGAGCTGCACAACTTCCTGCTGGAGAACTACTACCACGCTCCGCGCATCGATGTGGCCAAGATGCTGGACGAGCTGCAGGCCCAGGGTGAGCAGATCCGTCCGATGGTCCACGACGTGGCAGGCCTGCTGGCCGATTCGCTGGCACGGGGTGAGTCGCTGATGTTCGAAGGTGCCCAGGGGGCGCTGCTCGATATCGATCATGGCACCTATCCGTTCGTCACCAGCAGCAACTGCGTGGCGGGCGCTGCCGCAGCCGGTGCCGGCATCGGCCCGGGCAACCTGCATTTCGTGCTGGGCATTGCCAAGGCCTACACCACCCGCGTGGGCAGCGGTCCGTTCCCTACCGAGCTGCACGACGACACCGGCAAGCGCCTGGCCGAGCGTGGCCACGAGTTCGGCTCCGTCACGGGGCGTCCGCGTCGCTGCGGCTGGTTCGATACCGTGGCCATGCGCCGCTCCATCGAGCTCAACGGCGTCACCGCACTGTGCCTGACCAAGCTTGACGTGCTGGATGGTCTGGATACCGTGCGCATCTGCACGCACTACGACATGACCACGCCCAAGGGCAACATCAAGCGCCTGGAGCGCCTGCCCACCGGTGCAGGCGCTGTGGCCCGCTGCCAGGCGGTCTACGAAGAAATGCCCGGCTGGAAGGAAAACACCCGGGGAGCACGCCGTTGGGAAGACCTGCCGGTGAACGCACGCCGCTACATCGAGCGTCTGGCCGAGCTCTCGTGTGCTCCCATCGACATCATCTCCACCGGTCCCGACCGCGAAGAGACCATCGTGCTGCGGCACCCTGGCAGGAAGGTAGGCTGAATCATGCAGCATCTGTACGTCGACTGGGCCGAATACCATCGTCTCATCGAGCGCCTGGCGCTCTCCATCCATCGCTCCGGCTGGCAGTTCGACTCGGTCATCGCGCTGGCGCGCGGAGGTCTTCGGGTCGGTGACTTGCTGTCGCGCATCTTCGACAAGCCGCTGGGTGTGCTCACCACCAGCTCTTATCGCCACACTGGCAACGTCGTGCAGCAGGGCGAGCTGAAGATCGGCTCCGCCATCAGCTCGGCCGAGGAAGTCACCCAGGGGCATGTGCTGCTGGCTGACGATCTGGTCGATACCGGCGTTACGCTGGAAAAGCTGCTGCCGGTGATGCGCAGCCGCCATCCTGAGATCACCGAGCTGCGTACCGCGGTACTCTGGAAGAAAGCCGTCTCGGTCTACACGCCCGACTACTGCGTCTGCCACCTCGATGACAGCCCCTGGATCCACCAGCCCTTCGAGCTGTACGAGGGCTGCGACATCGAGGCGTTGGAGCACGGCTCGCCCACTCAGGCCGCCTACGCAGTGGCCGAACGGCGCTAGAGCCGGGGGCGGCGCAAGCCGCCCGTGAAGGCACGGCCCGGCGTATGTCTTCAGGCGTCCGAGTCGTTGGCCTTGGTGCGGCACGGGCTCAATTCAGCGTGACCTCCCGCTCTGGGCGATCCGGCTTCCGCACGATCTCCTGGAACAGGCGGACGGTGAGTTCGACCAGCCCCACCCGCCCCACCCGCCCCAGCCACTCCAGCATGAAGACGCCTGTCCACAGCAGCTGCTGCCACACGGAAAATTTTTTCCGGACCCCGTAGAATAGCTTGGTTGGTGCTCGCAGGACACTTCCTTGCCTTGCAGTTCAACGGGAAGCAGGAGGGCGTTCGCCGTCTGCATGCGTGCATGCAGCCTTGGCGATCGTGGCAAGCAATCTTGTCGCCTGACCTGCGCTGCCCCCGCAACGGTCGTGCGGTCGGGCAGGGAGGACCGATGTCTTGCCACCCCGCGCTGAAATGTCCCGGGCGCACCGGTGGACGTGCAGGCGTCGGGCCGGCTTGCTTGTCGCATGCCTTTCCCTGTCCTGTCCGATGATTCATGCAGCCACTGGTTTCGGTCATGCGGCGTCGTGTCCTGCAGCAGGTGCGTCCGTCTCATCCGGCCCGGGAAGGCGATCATCGGGCCCAGCCGTCAGCCCGGATACCGGCCAACACCACAGATGCCTGGCGCCGTCGAGCGTCCAGTATCTGGTCCGTGCCGCAAGCGGTATGGACACTTCGCCGCATGCCATCGGGCGGGGATGCCCATGGCTTGTGTTTTTTCCCGACACCTCGTCCGCGGTGCTTCCCGCATGCGGATCGGATCCCACGGATGTCATTGGCTATTTCCCATTCCGGCCCTGCCGGCAGCGCGCCGCTTCCTCGCATTGCGCCGGCGGTACTGGTCAGCGCCCCTGCGTCCGGCCATGGCAAGACCACGGTGGTGGCTGCCCTGGCCCGGCGCCTGTCCCGTGCCGGGCTGGATGTGCGCGTGTTCAAGACTGGGCCGGATTTCCTGGATCCCGCCTGGCATGAACTGGCCAGCGGCCACACCGTCCACAATCTGGACTTGTGGATGACCGGCGAGGACGACATCCGTCGACGCCTGTACGAGGCTGCAGGACAGGCCGACCTGATTCTCGTGGAAGGAGTGATGGGACTCTACGACGGAGAGCCCAGTGCCGCTGAGATGGCGCGCCACCTGGGGCTACCGGTACTGGCTGTTATTGATGCCTCTTCCATGACCGGTACTTTCGGCGCCTTGGCTCATGGTCTACGGACCTGGCTGCCCGGCCTGCGCTGGGCCGGCGCCCTGGCCAACCGCGTGGCCAGCCCTCGCCATGCCGAGCTGCTGGCCAGCGCCTGCTGGCGTCCCAGTCCTGTCGAGCCGACGAGGGGCGCCCACCAAGGGAACGACTTGAAGCCTGCGTCCATTGCACCTCGACAGGCCAGTCAGCAGCCGTCCGCCATGGCGCCGGGGGAGGGGGCGGACGAGGCCGGCGAGAGCGTTCGTTCCGACTACCTAGGCAGCGTCTTCCGCAACGCCGCCTTTGCCATGCCCGCACGCCATCTGGGCCTGATTCCCGCGCACGAGCTGGCCGACGCACGGCAGAAGTTGGATGCCGCAGCCGACGCGCTGGAAGGTACCGTGTTGGGCGGCCTGGACCGTGAGACACTGCAGCGCTGGAACACGCGCTTTCTGCCGCCCGAAGGTCCCGGACAAACCGCACCAGCCACGCAGCCCCTGGCGGGGGGCACCATCGCCATCGCCCGCGATGCCGCCTTCGCCTTCATCTACCCGTCCAACCTGGAGGTTCTGCGGGCCTTGGGGGCGACGCTGACCTTCTTCTCGCCGCTGGCCGACGAGCCATTGCCGGCTTGCGATGCCGTCTGGCTGCCTGGGGGCTATCCGGAGCTGTATGCCGAGCAGCTCTCGGCCTGCTGCCGCCTGCCCGAGACATTGCGTGCGCATGTCGAGGCTGACCGTCCCGTCTGGGCCGAATGTGGGGGTATGCTGCCGCTCTTCGGGCAGATGCACCATGACGAGCGTGAATGGCCGATGTGGGGCATCCTGCCGGGCAGCATCGAGTTCGGCAAGCGTGCGGCCGGTCTGGGCATGCAGCAGCTTGCCTGGCCGCCCGTATTGGCAGGCATGGACCTGAATGCGCTGGTGGCGGACAATGTCGCCGATGCACCGACCTCGGACAATACCTTCGAAGCATCGGCCGCAGACGATACCCTCCATGCACCGAAAGCCGATGAGAGCATCGGCCCGTTGCGGGGCCATACCTTCCATTATTCGCGCTGTACCACCTCGCTGCCGGAAGTCGCGCACAGCAGCCGTCCCATGTCATCCGGTGCCAACCCGCACACCGAGGCGGTCTATCGGTACCGGCAGTTGGGGGCCAGCTATTTTCATGCCTGGTTCGCCAGTGCACCGGTCCGTGCCGCAGCCCTTTTCCTGCCGAAGAAATCGACATGATGAGCCTCAGGTATTCCGGCGAGTCCGACAAGGACGGATCCGGGAAGAAGACATCCTCCACCGGTCCGCGCAAGGCGTCTGGCGCCGAGCGTCCGGACGATGGAGCCCCCTCGGATGTGTCCCGTGAACGGGCGTCGTCATCCGGCGGCCGTTCCGGCACGGACAGCCTGCATGCCGACGCTCCGGATGCGGCGGACCGCAAGGCGCGCGCCGCAGAGTCAGGTGGCGGCATCGGGAGAGACGGAGCTTCATCGATCTTTCCCATTGTGTCGCACGTCGGACATGAACTGATCCTGGGCGGGCAGCGTAGTGGAAAGTCGCGGCGTGCCGAGCACCTGGCCGAGCAGTGGATGAAGGGGGCAGAGGGGCGCAAGGCGGCCTTCGTGGCCACAGCCCAGGCGCGTGACGACGAGATGCGGCATCGCATCGAGCGCCACCAGGCTCAGCGTCGCGCCCGTCTGCCGGGCATGCGCACGATCGAGGAGCCGCTGGCGCTGGACCGGGTCATCCGCCGCTACAGCCGCCCCGAGCGCATGCTCGTCATCGATTGCCTGACGCTGTGGCTTGCCAACCAGCTGGCCCGTCACGAGGATGTTGTGCCCAGAAAGGGGCATGGGTTGGCCGAGAACTTCTGCCAGAGCGCAGCCATGAAGTCGCTGCTGACCGCCATCGAGCAGAGCCGTGGACCGCTGGTCTTCGTCAGCAACGAGATCGGTCTGGGGGTGGTGCCGGTAGGGGCCGGCGTGAGGGCCTACGTGGACGCGCTGGGCTGGCTGAACCAGCAGGTGGCGGCCCGCTGCCAGCGTGCCTGCTTGATGGTGGCCGGCCAGCCTCTATGGCTCAAGCGCGAAGCGCAGCCGGCGGCAGAGCCGACCTCCATACAGGAGCGGCCCTACGAGGCTATTCCGACGCTCGTCGAGACCTTGCTCGGCACATCCTCGGCGGCGTCTCACCCGGTACTGCCGGACGTGGCGGCTGCACTGTCCGGAATGCCCGAGTCGATGATCGGGACGGATGGGCAGCACAATACCTCATTCCATGACGATCTCACTGCTGGGCGGAGCCGGGAGGCGGACGACGATGGCATCGGCGAGGCCGGGCCCGGCACCGTGTGGTTCGTGGGGGCTGGCCCTGGTGACCCAGAGCTGCTCACCGTCAAGGGGCGCAACCTGATCGCGCAGGCGGACGCCATACTCTTTGCCGGCTCGCTGGTCAGCGAGGCCGCCACGCGCTGGGCGCCGCCAGGCTGCGAGATCGCCGACAGCAAGGGCATGACGCTGGAGGAGATCTGCCACTGGTTGGCCAGCCGAGCTCTGCGGCACCGTACCGTCATCCGGCTGCAGACTGGGGATCCGTCGCTCTATGGCGCCCTCATCGAGATGGTGCAGCCGCTGGACGATGCCGGGGTACCGGTGAAGGTGGTGCCGGGCGTGAGTTCCGCCTTCGCTGCCGCTGCCGCTGGCGTCGAGAGCCTCACGCTGCCCGAGGTCACGCAGACCGTCATTCTCACGCGCGTGGCCGGCCGCACGTCAATGCCCGAGGGCGAGGACCTGGTCTCACTGGCTCGGCATCGCAGCACGCTGTGCATCTTCCTGTCCATCACGCTGCTGTCCCGCATCCAGCATGATCTGCGCGCCGCCGGCTGGCCTGACGATGCTCCTATCCTGGTGGTACACAAGGCCAGCTGGCCCGGTGAAGAGAAAATCGTGCGTACCACGCTGGCTGACGTGAAGGAGGCCTGCCGACAGGCGAAGATCGTCAGCCAGGCCATGATCATCGCCAGTCCCACCATCGGTGCCCGCCAGTGGAGCAATCTGAGCAAGTCACGGCTCTACGATGCCAGCTTCACTCATCGCTTCCGCCGCGCCAGCGAAGAGCGTCTCGTTGACATCGCGGTTGGCAAGTTGAATCCGCAGTCCGGGACCCAGGAGCCGGAAGAGCAGACGAGAACTACTTTTACTGATGAGGCTTCGGATGACAACCCTCAATGACACCATCCTGCTGGTCGGCCATGGCTCACGCGAAGCCGCTGGCAACGCCGAGATCCTGCTGTTTGCCGAACGCTGGCGTGCCCGTCACCCCGGCTGGCGCATCGAGGTCGGCTTCATCGAGTTTGCCGATCCGCTGCTGGATCCGGCCCTGATCCATGCCGCACGCAACAGTCAGCGTGTGCTGGTGCTGCCGCTCATCCTCAACGCCGCCGGTCATGTTCGCAAGGACATCCCTGGCGCCATCCAGCGTGCCCAGAAGCGCCATCCCGACGTCCAGTTCCTCTACGCACCGCACCTGGCCGTCAGCGATCCGCTGCTGCGCATTCTCAAGCGCTTCCTGCGTGAAGCCATGCTGCGGCTGGACGTGCCCGACTCCCGAACCACCGGGGTCATCCTGCTGGGGCGTGGCTCCAGCGACCGGCTGGCCAATGGGGACGTGGCGCGCATGGCCCGCTGGCTGTGGGAGATCGGCGATCATGAGCGCGTAGACCTGGCTTTCACCGGCGTGACCTTCCCACGCCTGGAAAAGGTGGTGCGCGACCAAGTGGCGCTGGGCATGATGCAGATTGTCGTCATGCCGTACTACCTGTTCACCGGCACGCTCATCAAGCGCATCGGGCGTCAGATGGAGAACCTGGCCGCCCAGTATCCGCAGGTACGCTTTGCCCACACCAGCTACTTCGGCTTCGAGCCCGAGATTGCCCGCATGCTGGACGAGCGCGTCCATGCCCTGCAGCAAGGGGTGGGCGCCATCGATCTGGATCGACTGATGCGGCCCGATCCATTCCGCGAAAGCGAGGGGCACCACCACCATCATCACCATGGCCATGATCATCATCACGGACATGACCATGGGCACGACCATGACGCGCATGATCATGGTGATGACCATTCCCATGGCGCCGATCCGGATCATCCGCATGATCATGCGCACGCCCACGGTCATGACCACGACCACGAACATGACCACGACCACGAACATGAGCATGGTCACAGCCATGAAGCCGTGCATGGGCATGACCCCGCGCACGATCATGAGCACGGTCATGACCAGGCCCATGGGCATGGGCAGCATCATGCAGGGGCTCCGGCATCTGGAGAAAGCCAGGCTCGTGGCGAAGGGCAGGGCGGTGGCCTGGATCCGGTGGGCAGTCCTGTCACGGAACCGCGTGATTCTGCACTTCGGCAGGGCCATGCCCGCGCAGAGCCTGTTTGTCAGGATGGTGATCATCAGGTTGCGAATGATCATGCAGAAGGCCGTTTAAACCCGGATGTCGCCCGTGCGATTCCGCAGGGAACGCCGCTGGGGCCGCAGTCTGCCTTCCCGAAAGGAAAGGCGATTCAACCCGGCCTGCCCGGGCGTCCCCCCTTCCCCCGTTCACGCTTTGGCCGCTGAGCGCCGGCTGATTTGCCGTCGTCCGCGTACCATCCTTTCATCTTCGACATTCCCGACCGCCAGAACCCATGAGCACCGTCAATACCGTCACCGAGCAGCTGACCCGCGCCGGGCAGGTCATCGAGCATGACAGTTTTGCCACCATCGACCGCGAAGCCGGTCCGCATTCCTACACGGCCGAACAATGGCCGATCGTGCGGCGCATGATCCACGCCAACGCCGACTTCGATTTCAACGGCCTCACGCGCTTTCATCCGGATGCCGTGCGCGCTGGCCGAGAGCTGCTGCTGAACGCCCGTGCCCAGGGCGGCGCCCATATCGTGGCGGACGTGGAAATGATCTGCGTGGGGCTTTCCGCACCGCGACTGGTGCATTTCGGTGTTCAGACCCATCAGTTCATTTCCGACGAGGACGTCATCGAGCAGGCCAAGGCCGAGAACAGCACCCGTGCCGTACGGGCCATGCGCAAGGCGCAGCGCCTGGGGCTCATTGACGGCCAGATCGTCGCCATCGGCAACGCGCCCACCGCACTCATCGAGCTGGTACGGATGATTCGCGAGGAGGGTGCCCGCCCGGCACTGGTCATCGGCATGCCGGTGGGCTTCGTCTCGGCCGCCGAGAGCAAGGCCTTGCTGATGGAGGTGAAGGAAGTGCCCTGGATCGCCATTCAGGGACGCAAGGGGGGCTCCACCCTGGTGGTGGCGGCGCTGCATGCGCTGCTGGCGCTGGCCGAGGCTGAGCAGAAGAAGGCCGGATCGCAGGATCCGCAGAACGCCACGGCATGAACCCGTCGCAGCACCCTTCGGTGGACGAGGCGGTTGCAGCGCCAGGAGGTGACGCCCCCGCTCCAGCAGCATCCGATCCGTCCCGCCGCACTGGCCGCCGAGACAAGTCCGAGCGCGGTACCCGAACCGGCTTCTCGACCGGTGCCTGCTCCGCGGCGGCGGCCCGCGCCTGCGCACTGGGCCTCATTCAGGGACAGGTGCCGGATTCGGTGGAGAGCCTGCTGGCCAACGGCCAGCGCGTGTCGTTTGCCATCCATGACGGACGCATCGAGGGCGAGGGCCTGGCTCGTGTTGCGCATGGCTACGTGCAGAAATTTGCCGGTGATGATCCGGACTGCACCGATGGCGCACACCTGACGGTGGACCTGCGCATCCTGCCTGGCCAGGCCGGTCAGGTACAGTTTCGTGCGGGTCCGGGCGTGGGTACCGTCACGCTGCCCGGCCTGGGACTGGACATTGGTGGTCCGGCCATCAATCCGGTGCCGCGCGTCAACATCGCGCAGAACCTGCAGGAAGTGGCGGGCCCGCTGCTCGCCGAGCACGGGCTGGAGGTGACCGTCAGCGTGCCGGGCGGCGAGGTCATGGCCAGGAAGACCACCAACGCGCGGCTGGGCATCCTGGGCGGCATCAGCATCCTGGGCACCAGTGGCATCGTGCGGCCATATTCCACCAGTGCCTGGCGCGCTAGCGTGGTACAGGGCATCCAGGTGGCGGCCATCACCGGCAACGACATCGTGGTGCTCACCACCGGCGGGCGCAGCGAGGCCTTCGCCATGCGCGAGGTGCGCCGTGAGCGCCCCGAGCTGCCCAATGCCTGCTTCGTGCAGATGGGCGATTTCCTGCGTTATGCGCTGGACGAGGTGGTGGCTCAGGGCATCCGGCTGGTTGTCTTTGGCCTGATGGTCGGCAAGCTCACCAAGATTGCCCAGGGCGAAACCATCACCCATGCCAACCGAAACGTCGTCGACACGGCGCTGGTGGCCGACATCGCCCGTCGCATCGGTGCCAGCGACGCCGACTGCCAGGCCATTGCCGAGGCCAAGACCGCACGATTCGCGGCTGAGCTGATGGTGGAGCGAGGTCTGGGCGATGCCTTTCATCATGCGCTGGCCGAGGCGGCCATCGCCACGCTGCAGGATCCGGACCGCTACGGCCGCGCCTTCCAGATTCGTATCATGGTCTGCGACGGCGAGGGCAACATGCTGGCCGACGTCTGGTCCGCACCTGCCGACGATCGCCCCCGACCGACCACGGCCGGGCGTACCGGCATCTCGCACACGCATTCCGCCGATTTCGATACCGACGAGGATTTTCCGCCGGAACCCCGTCATACCCGGTGAGTCATGACTGATCCCAATCCCTGCCGCATCATCGGCGTGCTCGATGATGGCGCTGCCAGCCTCACGCCCACCGCACTGGCTCACATTCGTCAGGCTGATGTGATTATCGGCGCCGAGCGCACGCTGGCCCTGTTTGCCGGGCAGTTCAAGCCCGGTGCCCGCGCCTTCGATCTCACCGGCCAGCTCAAGGCCGTGCCCGGCTGGGTCGATGCCGCCCGTGAAGCAGGGCAGAGCTGCGTGGTGCTGGCCACGGGCGATCCGCTGTGCTTCGGCATCGCCCCATATCTGGCGGCGCGGCTGTGCACGCAGGCGCTGGAGATCCTGCCCAACGTGTCAACGCTGCAGCTGGCCTGCGCCCGGCTGGGCATGGCCTGGCAGGACGTGCCTTTCCTGTCCATTCACGCGAAGGACGCGGGCCCCTGGCAGCGGGGTGCGGGTCTCTCGCACGGTCTGTATCGGCTGGCTCAGGCCGTGCATGCGCATGACCGGCTGCTGGTGCTCACCAGTCCCGACAACACGCCGGCGCGCATTGCCGAGCTGCTGCGCATCGAGGGACTGGAGGATGCCGTACAGATGGCAGTGGCCGAGAACCTGCTGCAACCGGACGAGCATGTTCATGCGCTGCTGTCGGTAGACGAGGCGGCCGGCATGACGTTTGCACCGCTCAACGTGGTGGCGCTGTGGCGTATCCAGCCGCGTGACAACCCGGTACTGATGGGCCGGGAGGACGAGAGCTACTTCCAGCGCCGTCCCAAGGGCGATGGCACCGGCGGGCTGATCACCAAGCAGGAAGTGCGCGCCGTGTCGCTGGCGCGGCTGCAGCTGCGTGCCGACAGCACCGTTTGGGACATCGGCGCCGGCAGCGGTTCGGTGGGTCTGGAGGCCGCACGGCTCTGCCATCGCGGTCACGTCTGGGCCATCGAGAAGAACGCACACGACATCGAGATCATCCGCCAGAATCACGATGCCTTCAGTGTGGCCAACTACACGCTGGTGCATGACAAGGCCCCGGCCGGCATGGAGGCGTGGTCGGATCCCGATGCCGTGTTCATTGGCGGAAGTGGTGGTGAGCTGGCCGATCTCATCCGGCTCGTGCTGTTCCGTCTCAAGCCCGGTGGACATCTGGTGATGAACTTCGTGACGCTGGAGAATCTGGCCACGGCACTGGAGACGCTCAAGGACGTGCAGACCCAGGGCGCCGGTGCGAAGCAGCCAACCGAGGCAGGCTCAGAGAAGCCCGCACACGGTGCTCATGATTCGGTATCGCATGATATGGGGAACGCAGCGGCATCCGACGCCGGCAAGGCGCTGCACTGGGATGTGCTGCAGCTGCAGGCCTCGCGCAGCCGCCCCATCCTTTCGATGAACCGGCTGGCCGCCGAAAATCCCGTCTGGCTGGTCTCGGCCAGCTGGCGCGACGTGAAGACCGATGCGATGTGACGGCCGATACGGCTGGCTGAAGCCATCGGATGCCGCTGACAGAAGAATGCCGAGGCGGCCATCCGGACACGCTTGCCCGACCCTTTCCGGAGACGATGTCTGCCATTGTCTCCGTCCATGAATTGATGACAGGATCCTTGCACCATGCATGACACTCTTGGCCGCCTGATCGGTGTTTCCCTCGGCCCCGGTGATCCGATGATGATCACCCGTGCCGCCTGGGCCGAATTGCAGCGGCGCGACACCCGCTGGGTCTATCCGGTGCGAAGCGGTAACAGCGAAAGCCACGCCTTCGGCATTGTCCGGCGGGCCGGCATCGAGCCGGTGGCCGATCATCAGCCGCTTGTCTTTCCCATGACCTACGATGCCGAGAAGCTGGGCAAGGCGTGGCTGAAGACGGCGCAGACTGTGCTGCCGTGGCTTCAGGCCGGGCAGGACATGCTCTTTCTGGTGGAGGGTGACGCCAGCACCTATGCCACCTTTGGCCACCTGGCCCGCACCGTGAAGAGCCTGGACGCGCGCATCTCGACCCCGGTGATCGCGGGCATCAACGCCTTCACGGCTGCCGGGGCGATGGTGGGGCAGCCACTGGCCGAACAGGACGACACCATGGCGGTGGTACCGGCCGCCTATGGCGTGAGCATGTTGCCGCGGCTGCTGAACGACTTCGACACGCTGGTGCTGATGAAAGTGAAGCCCGTGCTAGACGAGCTGATCGACTGGCTGATGAAGCATGGTCTGCTGGGCGAGGCTCATTTTGTCGAGAAGGTGGGTGCCGAGGACGAGTGCAGCGTGAGCGGCGATGCGCTGCTGGCCCTGCGCGGCCAGAAGGTCAGCTACCTGTCACTGGTCATCGTCCGCCATCCGCACCGGGTTCGTGGCGAACGCATCCGCGGCTGCCTGAAGAAGCCCAAGGTCGAGGGACAAGGTGCTTCATCGACAGGAGCGGCTGCATCGACGTCGACGGTTGCGCCTGTGCCTGCCGTGGCGGATCCTGCTGCATCACGGACAGGCGAGACGGGCGCGGGGCAGGGTGCCGATGTCGTCGGAAGCGCACTGCCCTTGTCGGGTGTGAATGCGGCAGAGTCGACAACCACCCCGCCGGATACCCGTTCCGTGTCGCCTGTCCAGCCCACGCAGGAGGCGCGTGTCTGCCTGCTGGCCATCACCAAGGGGGGCATGGCCCATGCGGTACGGCTGGCGCGGATGCTGCCTCATGCCACCGTCTGCACGCTGCCCAAGTTTGCGGCTGATCTGGAGACGTTACCGAACGAGAAGTTCATCTGCCAGAAGACGCTGCGCGAGGAGATGGGAGGCATCTTCGGTCGCTTTGATCAGCTGGTCTGCTTCATCTCGTTGGGGGCCGTGGTGCGGCTGGTGGCCCCGCACCTGAAGGACAAGGAGACCGATCCGGGCGTCATCGTCGTCGATGATGCAGCACGCTATGTCGTGCCGATGCTCTCAGGGCATGTGGGCGGTGCCAATGCCTGGGCCGAGCGGGTGGCGCGACTGCTGGATGCCACGACCGTGCTCACCACGGCCTCGGATGCGGGCGGTACGCTGGCCGTGGACATTCTGGGGCGGGAGCTGGGCTGGCAGGTCGAGGCGCCGAAGATCAATCTCACGCGCGTGGCGGCCGCTGTCGTCAACCGCGAGCGGATCGCTATCGTGCAGGAGACTGGCAGCCGGAACTGGTGGACGCGCAAGACGCCGCTGCCCGCCAACATCGAGGTGCTGGATGATCTGGCCGATGTGAAGCCGGGCTACCACCAGGCGCTGCTCTGGATCACGCACCGACCCGTGGATGCCAGCTTCTGGACCCAGTGGCCCGAGGGATTGATCGTCTACCGTCCGCCGCAGGGGCAGGATGAAGACACCCGGCCGGGTGATGCCATGGCAAAGGAAGCGGCAGCATGACGCAGGACATCGCGCTTGGCATCGGTTGCGATCGCAACACCCCCCATGCGACGCTAGCCCAGGTCATCGACGAGGCGCTGCAGCGGCTGGGGTGTGGCTGGTCGGCGGTGAAGGCCGTGGCCAGCATCGACCTGAAGGCGGACGAAGGGGCCATGCAGCAGCTGATGCAGCAGCGTGGCTGCGACATCCGGTTCTATTCGGCGGCCCAGCTGGCAGAGGTGCCGGTGCCCAATCCCAGCGAGACGGTGCGCAAGTACACAGGCACGCCGTCGGTCAGCGAGGCGGCCGCGTTGCTGGTGTCGGGTGCCGACGGTCAGCCCGCACCGATGTCGGCGCTGCTGATCGAGAAGCACAAGCTGCGTGGCCCCGATGGGCGAAATGCCACCGTGTCGGTAGCGGCCATCGGCTGACACACACGGCGCTGCCGGGTTCCCGAGGTTGGTGCATCGACGGTCGATGCACCTGCCGGCATGGACGCAGCGGCCGTTTCCCTTTGCACATTGACAGATACACACGCAGGAGTCAGACCCCATGTCCCATGGAAAGATCATGCTGGTCGGCATTGGCCCGGGCAGCGCCGAACACATGACGGCCCGTGCCCGCGCAGCCATTGCCGAGGCCGACACGGTGATCGGCTACGTGACCTACATCAAGCTGGTGGCCGACCTGCTGGATGGCAAGGAGATCATCCGCAAGAGCATGACCGAGGAGCTGGATCGTGCCATCGAGGCGCTGACCCGGGCCCGCGAGGGCAAGAAGGTCGCGCTGATCTCGTCGGGTGATGCCGGTGTCTATGGCATGGCGGGCCCTACCTTCGAGGTGCTGATGCAGGCCGGCTGGACGCCGCCCGAAGTCACCGTCGAGACCGACGAGGCGGGCAACGAGCAGCGCATCGTCGGTGACGGTATCGAGGTCGAGATCATTCCGGGAGCCTCGGCGATCAACAGCTGCGCCGCCCTGGTGGGGGCGCCGCTCACCCACGATTTCTGTTCGATCTCGCTCTCGGACCTGCTCACGCCATGGCCCACCATTGCCCGTCGTCTGGATGCGGCAGCAGCGGCGGACTTCGTGGTGGCGCTCTACAACCCCAAGAGCGGGCGGCGCACCCGGCAGATCGTCGAGGCACAGCAGCTATTCCTGCGGTATCGGGATCCGGAGACGCCGGTGGCCATTGTCAAGAGTGCTTACCGCCGTCGCCAGAACATCGTGCTCACCACGCTGGCAAAGATGGCCGAGGCCGACATCGGCATGCTGTCCACGGTACTGATCGGCAACAGCAACACCTTCATGCGCCACGGCCTGATGATCACGCCGCGCGGTTATGCCAACAAGTACGACGTGATGGGCGACCATGGCCTGAAGGGGGGCGAACGCTCGGGCCGTTCGCTGTCCACCGGGCTGGACGGCTGGCTGCATGCGCTGCATGCGGCACACGCTGCAGGGGAAACCGTGGAGGCGCTGGCCGAACAATATCGTTTGCCGGCTGACTATATTCGGCAGAAACTGGCTGAACCGCTGCCGCAGCCCGAGGTCTCGAAATCGCGTCGCAAGCCGCCCACCGAGGAAGGAAGCGAGGGCTGAGGGCGCTTCGCTGAAGCCTGCACACCATGATCGAGATTGCTGCCTGGGCACCTGTCGCCGTACCGTTGCTGGCCTTCGGGCTGGATGTGGTCTTCGGCGAACCTCCCGTTCGCCTGCACCCGGTGGTGTGGATGGGCCAATACCTGCAATGGGCGGGCGAGCGAATTGCGCCATCGGTAGCCGTGGACGCGCCACTTCCGCTAGTGGCCAGGTGTGCGAATGCGTCCCAAATTGCTGGAAGAGAGCGAATCAATCTGTCAGAAACGGGCAGGGCCATGACCGTTCAGGATGCCCGTCGCCAGTTCCGGCTGGGTGCGCTGGCCTGGCTGCTGGGCGCTGCCGTGACCACGTTACTGGCCTGGGGCGTGCAATGGGCGCTGGGGCAGTTGCCCGTCTGGCTGGCCGTGCTGCTGCTGGCGCTGTGCCTGAAACCGCTGTTTGCCTGGACCATGTTGCATGACCTGGTGGCACAGGTGGAAGCGGCGCTGGGGCAGGGGTTGCAGGCAGGGCGGGAACAGCTGGCCCATCTGGTCAGCCGGGATGTGCAGCGGCTTGATGAAGCCGGTGTGCGCGAGTCCGCCATCGAGACGCTGGCCGAGAATCTGAGCGATTCGGTGGTGGCGCCGCTCCTGTGGTTTGCGTTGCTGGGCCTGCCAGGGGCGGCGTTCTATCGCTTTGCCAATACGGCCGATGCGATGTGGGGCTATCCGGGCGTACATGGCGGTCGCCACTGGCAATGGGCAGGCAAATGGGCAGCGCACGCCGACGATGTACTGAACTGGCTGCCCGCCCGGCTCACGGCCGGGCTGCTGATGTTGGGGGCTCGCCGAACGCTCTGGCAGGCGCTGCCGGTGCAGGCTGCGCTGACCCCATCGCCCAACGGGGGCTGGCCCATGGGGGCCATGGCGCTGCGCCTGGGGGTCGGATTGGGCAAGCCGGGCGTCTATCGGATCAATGCACAGGCTTCGGCACCGCAGACTGTCCACACCTGGCAGGCCCTGCGTCGTGCCCGTCAGGCAGTGTGGCTGGCGGTGGCGCTGTGCGCCGGGGTCTCCATCCTGCTTGGTTTCTGGGGATGATGGTTGCCTTCCGAAGCAATCACGGTCTTCAGGGCTGAATTCCAGGGGGCTTGGGGCCTTTGATCCTGGGGGGGGATGGTTCGCCGGAAGGGTCGGTTTCGGCGTGGCGGCCGGGGGGCGTGGCAGTATGCCTCGTGCCGGATGCGTGCATGTCCGAAAGTCAGACTTCGGCGGCTACCGTCGCAGACGTATCCGGCTCATTCAAGGCATAATCTTTCGCCATGGAGATTTGCGGCGCATACAACCACGGGGGACCCGACGCAGACGGCGTGCCGCTGCACGATTTCTCCACCAATGCCAACGCAGGCGGGCCGTGTCCGGCTGTGCTGCACCGCCTGCAGTGCCTGGTGCCCGATACCTATCCGGACCCGGCCTATGCGTCGCTGCGCACGCAGCTGGCCCGCTGGCATGACGTGACGCCTGCGCGCATCGTCATCGGCGCCAGTGCCAGTGAACTCATCATGCGGATCACGGCGGCCGTTCTGCCTGACATCGCTTCCGTCTGGGTGCCACGCCATGCCTATGGCGACTATCGCCGCGCTGCCGATACCTGGGGACGGATGGCCGATGCCTGGGAAGACGAGGACCGTTGCCACCTTTCGCACGCCTTTGCCGTGGGCTTGCCATCTCGGCTGCCCGGACGGCGGGCGCGGCTTGTCTGGATCACCTGGCCGGCCAGCCCGCAGGGTGACATGCCGCCCGCGCTGACAGCAATGGCCGAGGCGCTGACCCGGGACGATATGGTGGTGCTGGACATGGCCTATGCCCCCCTGCGGCTGGATGGGGATGCCCGCTCCGGGACACCCGACGGGGCCGATGCCTTGCCTGTGACGCTGGCTGCGTGCGCGTGTCGGCTCTTTTCGCCGAACAAGGCGCTGGGGCTGACGGGGGTGCGCGGCGCCTATCTGGTGCTGCCCGAAGCCTTGGCCCTGACCGATCTTCCCGCACGCCTGGTGCGACTTGCGCCGTCGTGGCCCCTGGGGGCGCACGGACAGGCCATGCTGGAGGCCTGGATGGAGCCCGGTGTGCAGCAATGGCTGGCCGAGAGCCGCAAGACGCTGCAAGGCTGGAAGGCGACGCTGGAAGCCGGGCTGCTAAAGCGGGGCTGGCAGCTGATGCCTAGCGTGGCCAGCTTCTGCTGTGCCCGGCCACCGGTACCGCCGGCCGCGCTGCCGGCCTGGCTTGCGGGGCTGAGAACGCGCGGAATCAAGCTGCGTGATGCTACTTCTTTCGGGCTGCCCGGCTGGGTGCGGCTGGGAGTACGCGCCCCGGCCAGCCAGCAGGCACTGTGGCGGGCACTGGACAGCACAACAAACCTGAGGACCTCTTGACAATGAATACGACCGATCAGCCCTCGGGCTGGCGCCGCTGGTGGCTGGGGGTCCGTCCACCCACGCTGGGGCTGTCTCTGGTTCCGGTGCTGCTGGGCACGGCGCTGGGAGTACGCCTGGGGGGCAGCTTCGATCTGGCGTCCTTCTTGGTGGCGGTGTTCTGCGTACTGTGCATCCAGGCCGGAACCAACCTGTTCAACGATGCCGGAGACGGAGCACGGGGCGCCGATGGCGCCGATCGGCTGGGGCCGGTTCGGCTGGTAGGCAGCGGGCTTGCCTCGGTGGCGGAGGTCCGGGGGGCCGCGAGGCTATGCTTTGTGCTGGCGCTGGCTGGTGGCCTGTTGCTGGCGTGGTGGAATGGCGGGGTGATTCTCCTCATCGGGCTGGCCTCGCTGCTGGCGGGCTGGCTGTATTCGGCTGGGCCAAGGCCGTTGTCGCACACGCCGTGGGGAGAGTCCTGCGTGCTGCTTTTCTTCGGGCTGGTGGCGGTGGCGGGTAGCTGCTTCCTGCAGACGGGGCGCTTCTCGGCGCTGGCGCTGGCCTTCGGGGTGGTGCCCGGCTTGTATGCGGCGGCGGTGCTGCTGGTCAACAACACGCGAGATCTGGTGCAGGACAGGCGGGTCGGGCGCACCACGCTGGCCTGCCTGCTGGGCCGGCAGCGAGCGCAGAAGCTGTATGCGGTGTTGCTGCTGCTGCCTTTCGGGCTGCTGCCGATGCTGGCGGCGGCCCTGGGGCTGCCCTGGCTGGGCGCCGTACCGCTGGTCCTGGTGCCGACGGCCATCGTGCTGGTGCGCCGCTTCGGGCAGCGCGAAGGGCGGGCGCTGAACCAGCAGCTCAAGGACACGGCGCGGCTGCAGGCTCTGCTGTGCGCCGTACTGGTGGGCTGTCTGCTTTTCTGAAACCAAGGCCCGGGCGTTTTCCACTGTTCGGGCGCCTAGGGATTCTCTATCCCGTTCTGTGGCGCACCTGCTCGCGGGACTTGTTCAGCAGAGAGTTCCTAGTCCGGCTTACGCGCCAGCAAGGTGGCAAAGCGCATCTCGATGCGCTTGCCGTTCTCGTCGGTGCGGTGCAGCTTGCCGGGGTTCTCGTTGTACTTCAGCACTTCCCAGCCGGCGTCGGCGTAGAAGGCTTTCAGCCCGCCGGACTGGAAGCGGAACGGGAAGGGTACCTGGCACGGATAGTCGTCGCTGTCCATGGCACTGACGATCAGGTTGTAGCCGCCAGGAGCGGTCTCCTGCTGCATGCGGGTCATCAGTGGCACGATGACGGCCGGATGCAGGAACATCAGCACCACGGTGGACAGGATGAACTGGTAGGGGCCATCGAATTCCAGTGATTCCACCTGGTTCAGATCCACCTCGGCTAGGCGGATGTCCTTGAGCCCCTCGGCGTCGGCGATGTGCTGCAGGTTGGTCAGGCTGCTGCCGTTCCAGTCCCAGGCATCCACGGCAAAGCCACGCCGGGCCAGGTACAGGGCGTTGCGCCCGCCGCCGCAGCCCACGTCCAGCGCCCGGCCCACCGGCACCTGTTCAGCAGCCTCCACCACTTCGGAATGCGTGGCGGTCAGGTCGTACTTCTTGGTGAAATACTCGGCTGGACGGCACAGGAGATCCAGCTGGCACTGGATGTCCGGGCTCATCGAGACGATCTGGTGCCATGCCTGCGGCTCGATGCGCGGCGGCTGGTGCTCGGTGTCGTAGGTCGCCTCGGCGGTGACATTGCCATGTTCGTCCATCAGCGCGAACTGCAGCGAGCCCCGCAGGATCTTCAGCTGCGCCCAGGTGCCTTCCTTGGTGTTGTGCCGCTTCAGGAAACCACCGGGCACGGTGTCGTGCTGCCACACCGGCATGCGCTTGTAGACGACCAGTTCTTCTTGACTCATGCTCTTTCCTCAGCCCTGCAGGGCGGCAGACACGACTTCGCGGGCTTCGGCCTGCACCTGGGCCAGGTGCTCGGGACCCTTGAAGGACTCGACGTAGATCTTGTAGACGTCCTCGGTACCCGAGGGCCGTGCGGCGAACCAGGCGTTCTCGGTGACCACTTTCAGGCCGCCGATCTTCGCACCGTTGCCCGGGGCTTCGGTGAGCTTGGCCACGATGGGCTCACCGGCCAGCGTGGCAGCCTTGACGTTCTCGGGCGCCAGGGCGGACAGCTTCGCCTTCTGCTCGCGGTTGGCCGGGGCATCGACGCGCGCATAGGCGGGGTTGCCGAAGCGGGCGGTGAGTTCGGCATAGTGCTGGCTGGGGCTCTTGCCGGTGCGGGCCAGGATCTCGGAGGCCAGCAGTGCCAGGATGATGCCGTCCTTGTCGGTGCTCCAGACGGTGGCGTCGTGACGCAGGAAGGAGGCTCCGGCCGATTCTTCGCCGCCGAAGGGGCCACTGCCATCCAGGAGACCCGGCACGAACCACTTGAAGCCCACGGGCACCTCGACCAGCCGGCGACCCAGCGACTGGGCCACGCGGTCGATCATCGAACTGCTGACCAGGGTCTTGCCGATGAAGCCGTCCTTGGGCCACTGCTGGCGGGCGCCAAACAGGTACTGGATGGCCACGGCCAAGTAGTGGTTGGGGTTCATGAGCCCGGCATCCGGTGTGACGATGCCGTGGCGGTCGGCGTCGGCGTCATTGCCGGAGGCGATGTCGTACTTGTCCTTCTGGGCCACCAGGCTGGCCATGGCGCTGGGCGAGCTGCAGTCCATGCGGATCTTGCCGTCCCAGTCCAGCGTCATGAAGCGCCAGGTGGGGTCCACCAGCGGGTTGACGACGGTGAGGTTCAGCTTGTGGCGTTCGGCGATGGCGCCCCAGTAGTCGACCGACGCACCGCCCAGCGGATCCGCGCCAATGCGCACGCCGGCGCCGCGGATGGCGTCCAGATCCAGCACGTTGGGCAGGTCGTTCACGTAGGTGCCCAGGTAGTCATAGGGGCGGGCCTGCTTGCGGGCGCGCTCGAAGGGCACGCGCTTGACGCCTTTCAGGCCGTCCTTGATGTATTCGTTGGCGCGTGCGGCGATCCACTTGGTGGCATCGGTGTCGGCCGGGCCGCCATGCGGCGGGTTGTACTTGAAGCCGCCGTCGGTGGGCGGGTTGTGCGACGGGGTGACCACGATGCCGTCGGCCAGACCCTTGTGGGCGGGCAGATCGTTCACGCCACCGATCTTGCCCCGGTTGGCAGTGAGAATGGCATGCGAGACGGCCGGGGTGGGGGTGTAGCGGTCGGCGGCATCGACACACACGTCCACGCCATTGGCCACCAGAACTTCCAGGGCACTGGCCCAGGCCGGCTCCGACAGGCCGTGGGTGTCGCGGCCGATGAAGAGCGGGCCGTCAAAGCCCTGGGCCTGGCGATAGTCGCAGATGGCCTGTGTGGTGGCGAGGATGTGATCTTCGTTGAAGGAGGTCTTGAAGCTGGTGCCACGGTGGCCGGATGTGCCGAAGGCCACCTGCTGTTCCACCACGGCAGGATCGGGCTTGCGGGTGTAGTAGGCGGTGACCAGGCTGGCCACGTCAATCAGGTCTTCGGGCAGAGTCGGTTTGCCGGCGCGAGGGTGCGACATGAGAGGGTCTCCTGCTTCATGGGTGGCGATACCCTGATGTTACGAAAATTCCCCATGGCTGGCAGCCAAGCCACAGCAGGTCATGATTTCTTCAGGCACGCATGAGATGGCATGTGGACCCCGGGTGGCGGCTCGCCCCGATGGTCGTTTTCTGGCCAGCGGGGGACTGAATCCATGGTTCCCTCACAGGAAGGGAAATCGTCTGACCGTTCCGTGGCTCCAGGTTATTATGTAACATCTTCTAGAGGTTCCTGATGAAAAAGCGCTTGCTTGTTGGCGCCCTGGTCGCGCCGGTTCTGGGTCTGGCTGCCGTGTCGGCACAGGCGCATGGTGTCTGGGTTGCACCGCACTACGGTGAGCTGGGTGTCGTCTACGGCATGGGCTATACCGACGATGCCTATGAACCGGAGCAGGTCCGGTCGGTGGCCAGCTACGATGCCGATTTCAAGCCGGTCACGGTCAAGGTGCAGGCCAAGGATCATCACAGCGTCGTCGAGGCACCGGATGAAACGGCTGTGCTGACGGTGTTTTTCGACAACGGTTACTGGGAGAAGGACGCCAAGGGCAAGTGGCAGCCCGTTGACAAGGCTGCGATCAAGCAGCCTGCAAGCACGTCCACGTCCCTGAAGTACAGCATTTCCCTGCTGAAGCCCTATCAGGGGAAGATGAGACCTTTCGACATGCCGGCGCAGGTCATTCCGGAGATCGATCCGTCCACGCTGAAGCAGGGCGATTCGCTGACGGTGACGGTATATGTTGCAGGCAAGCCCCAGCAAGGCGTACCGGTGACGGCCGACTACAACAATGACATGGCCAATCGGGTCGAGACGGATACCAAGGGCCAGGTGACGCTGAAGGTGCGCAATGCTGGGCACAACGTGATTGCCGCGCTGGTGAACCACCCGACGCCGAATGATTCGCTGGCCCACCTGCAGCGCAACGTGGCCACGCTGTCGTTCAAGTCGGCAAAAAATAAGAGCTGAACGCACCGCACAGGCTTGTGCGGTTGCCGAGGTTGCAGATCTGAAGGCACTCAACGAGTGTCTTCAGTCTTTCAGGGCGGGGAGCGGGATGAGATGGCTCAGCCGCGCTTGATGGCATCAGAAACGAAAAAGGCGTTGCCATCGAAAGATGGCAACGCCTTGAATCTGGCTCCCCGACCTGGGCTCGAACCAGGGACCTGCGGATTAACAGTCCGTCGCTCTACCGACTGAGCTATCGGGGAAGTGAAAACGCAATTATAGGCGGGAATTTGAAAAAAGCAAGTCCTTCACGCGGGCGTTGCAAAAAACGCGTTTCGGCGTGAAGGACTGGATAGGCGGGAACGATCAGGTGCCTTGCTTCAGGACCTGGGCGATGGCCTTGGCCACGTGCTCGATGTTCTTCTGGTTGAGGGCGGCCACGCAGATGCGGCCGCTGCTGACGGCGTAGATGCCGTGGTCGGCCCTGAGTGCTTCCACCTGTTGGGCCGTCAGACCCGAGTACGAGAACATGCCGCGCTGCTTCTCGATGAAGGAGAAGTCACGCTGGATGCCGGCCGCTGCCAGCCCGGCGACCAGTGCCTTGCGCATGGCCTTGATGCGCACGCGCATCGTGCCCAGCTCGGCTTCCCAGCCCTGGCGCAGGGCCTCGTCGTTGAGCACGCGTTGAACTACCTGAGCACCGTGTGTGGGCGGGTTGGAGTAGTTGGAGCGGATGACGCGCTTGAGCTGGCTCTGCACCCGGGTAGCCTCGTCGGCGCTGGGCAGCACGACGGTTAGGGCGCCCACACGCTCGCCGTACATCGAGAATGACTTGGAGAACGAGCTGGAGACCAGGAAGGTGATGGACGAGGCAGCGAATTTGCGCACGACGGCGCCGTCTTCCTCGATGCCGTCACCGAAGCCCTGATAGGCGATGTCCAGGAAGGGCACCTGGCCAGCCGATTGCAGCGCGGCCAGCACCTGATCCCACTGGGCGGCGTCCAGATCTACGCCGGTGGGGTTGTGGCAGCAGGCGTGCAGCACGAATACCGAGCCCGAACGGGCTGCCTTGATGCAGTCCAGCATACCCTGGAAGTTCACGCCGTGGGTGGCGGCGTCATAGTAGGGGTAAGTTTCCACCTTGAAGCCGGCCGCCTCGAAGATGGCGCGGTGGTTCTCCCAGCTGGGATCGCTGATGTAGACGGTGGTGCCTTCGGGGCTGAAGCGGCGCAGCAGGTCGGCGCCGATCTTCAGGCCGCCGGTGCCGCCCAAGGCCTGTGCGGTGACGGCGCGCTTGTTGGCGATGACGGGCGAATTCTTACCCAGCAGCAGCTTCTGCACGGCCTGGTCATAGGCGGGGACGCCATCGATGGGCAGGTAGCCACGAGGGGCGTGGGTGGCATTGAGCTGGTCTTCGGCCTGGCGCACGCAGTCCAGCAGCGGCAGCTTGCCGTTCTCGTCGTAATAGACGCCCACGCCCAGGTTGACCTTGGTGGGTCGGGTGTCGGCATTGAAGGCTTCGGTCACGCCCAGGATGGGATCCCGGGGAGCGAGGGGGACGGAGGAAAACAGCGAACTGGCCACGGCGCGGCACTCCTGGATGCTTTCCGGCACCGGGACGCCGCGGCCGGAAAGGGTTGGGGCGAACGGACGCCGGACCGGAGATGTGCCTATGCGAAAGGCCCGGGGTGCCGACGTCCAGCCGGGCCGGCGTGCCCGGCCGATACGTCGATTCTATCGCCATGGCCGGCCCCGACGCGTAGCCCGTGGCCGCTGCCGCCATGCCGGATCGCGGTGTACGGAAAGGTGTGTTGCAATCGTTTACGATCAGGCTGCCGTCATTACCTGAGAAATCCGGTGAAGTGCCTGTGTTGCGACGCATCTTCCCGCGCATGGGGGGCTTTCTACAAGCCTGATTGCACCGATACGGAGCACCCGGAAAGGTCACGCAGGGCAACTGTCGGTTACTGCTGAAAAGTCTTTTTTTTTCCCGATGAGCGGTCCATAATGCCCGACTTGCGTCTTTTGACAGCCATGCCTGGCACGCATACGTACAGGGCCTCGGCCCGTTCTCGAGGGGCTGGCGAGATGGCTGGATGCCATGCTGCAGAGCAACATGGTGCATATCGCGTCCGGCCAATCAAATGATGCGAGGATGTGTTTACATTCTCATACACTTCTTGATCTCTGGCCCGGTCAGCGCCGGCGGTAGCGACGGCGTTGCAGGAAAGCAGGGCACGAACGGCAAAGGAAGGGCGTACCGGGCATGGCCCGGATGGTACAGGACGGACGGAAGGCATGTTGTCACAGACCGGTCAAGCAGAGGGCAGGGCGGACAAGCGCAAGGCGCCTGAAAAGGCGCCTGCGTCATCGGCCGCACCTGCTGCGCCCGGTTCGCGGGTCGTCACCTATCCCGGTAGTCCCTACCGGCTGCATCAGCCTTTCCCGCCGGCCGGTGACCAGCCCGGTGCCATCGACGCGCTGGTCGAGGGCGTGGAGGACGGCCTGTCGTTCCAGACGCTGCTGGGCGTGACGGGCTCGGGCAAGACCTACACCATGGCCAACATCATCGCCCGACTGGGGCGACCGGCGCTGGTGCTGGCGCCCAACAAGACCCTGGCGGCGCAGCTCTACGCCGAGATGCGCGACTTCTTTCCGGAAAACGCCGTCGAGTACTTTGTCTCGTACTACGACTATTACCAGCCGGAAGCCTATGTGCCGCAGCGCGATCTCTTCATCGAGAAGGATTCTGCCATCAACGAGCACATCGAGCAGCTGCGCCTGTCGGCCACCAAGTCGCTGCTGGAGCGGCGTGACACCGTCATCGTCGGCAGCGTCTCGTGCATCTACGGCATTGGCAACCCAGCCGACTACTTCGAGATGCGGCTGGTGCTGCGCAAGGGCGACCGCATCGCGCAGCGCGACCTGCTCAGACAGCTGGTGGCCATGCAGTACAAGCGCAACGACACCGACTTCGCGCGCGGCACCTTCCGCGTGCGCGGCGACACCATCGACGTGTTCCCCTCCGAGAACGCCGAGCTGGCGCTGCGCGTCGAGATGTTCGACGACGAGGTGGAGATGCTGCAGCTCTTCGACCCGCTCACCGGGCGCATTCGCCAGCAGATCCCGCGCTTCGTCGTCTACGCGGCCTCGCACTACGTCACGCCGCGTGCCACCATCGTGCGTGCGCTCGACACCATCAAGGCCGAGCTGAAGGAACGGTTGGCGTTCTTTCATGCCGAGGGAAAGCTTGTCGAGGCGCAGCGGCTGGAGCAGCGCACGCTCTTCGATCTGGAGATGCTGCAGGAGCTGGGCTTCTGCAAGGGCATCGAGAACTACTCGCGGCACTTGTCGGGCGCACGGCCCGGCGAGCCGCCGCCCACGCTCATTGATTACCTGCCGCCCGATGCGCTGATGTTTATCGACGAGAGCCACGTCACCATCGGCCAGCTGGGCGGCATGTACCGTGGTGACCGCGCCCGCAAGGACACGCTGGTGCAGTACGGTTTCCGGCTGCCCTCCGCGCTCGACAACCGGCCTCTCACCTTCGAGGAGTTCGAGTCGAAGGTGCGCCAGTGCATCTTCGTCTCGGCCACGCCGTCCGAGTACGAAGCCACCCACGCCGGCCAGGTGGTCGAGCAAGTGGTGCGTCCCACCGGCCTGGTTGACCCCGAAGTGGAGGTGCGGCCGGCCACCACCCAGGTCGACGACGTGCTCTCCGAGATTACGGCCCGGGTGGCCCGGGGGCATCGGGTGCTGGTCACCACGCTCACCAAGCGCATGGCCGAGGATCTCACCGACTTCCTGGCCGATCACCAGGTGCGGGTACGTTACCTGCATTCCGACATCGACACGGTCGAGCGCGTCGAGATCATCCGTGATCTGCGCCTGGGTGTCTTCGACGTGCTGGTGGGCATCAACCTGCTGCGCGAGGGTCTGGACATCCCCGAGGTGTCGCTGGTGGCTATCCTGGATGCCGACAAGGAGGGTTTCCTGCGCTCCGAGCGCAGTCTGATCCAGACCATCGGGCGCGCGGCCCGCAACCTGGAAGGCAAGGCCATCCTGTACGCCGACCAGATCACCCGCTCCATGCGCCGCGCCATTGACGAGACGGCCCGTCGCCGCCAGAAGCAGCTCGACTTCAATGCCGAACATAGCATCGTACCGCGTGGCGTGGTCAAGCAGGTGCGCGAACTCATCGACGGTGTCTACGACCTCTCCGGCACCGAGTCGCGGCCGGCTGCTCCCGGCGCGGCGCCAGGCCATGGCGTCAGCGGGGTGGATCAGGCCCTGCTGGAGCGCACGGCCGAGAAGCTGCAGGGCATCGACACCCGCAACGAGGTCCAGGTCTCGCGCGAGATCCGCCGGCTGGAGAAGCAGATGGCCACCTACGCCCGCAACCTCGATTTCGAGAAGGCCGCCCAGGTACGCGACGAGCTGGCAGCCCTCAAGCAACTGCTGTTCGGTTCCGGAGGGCAACCCTCATGATCCGGCACAAAGGCATCCAGGTGATGTCCGCCCACATCAGCATCGGGGATCCCGGTGCTGGGCCGCAAGGCCGGGGACTTGAATCAGCAACGGGAATGCCAACATTTCAATCCAGATTCCAGATAGATATCAGGTAGTCAGAAATGGGAAAGAGAGAACCACTGGCCATGGCGATGGTCACTCGGGTGCTGTTCGTCTGTATGGGAAACATCTGTCGGTCGCCGATGGCGCACGGGGTGTTTCGCCAGCAGGTCCGCCAGGCAGGGCTTGAATCGGTAGTCGGGGTCGGCTCGGCCGGCACCCACGCCTTCCATCAGGGCGAGCCGGCCGATCCGCGCGCCCTGATGGCGATGTCGCGGCGCGGCTATGACATCGCCGATCTGCGCGCCCGCCAGATCACGATGGAAGACTTCGAGAACTACGACATGATCCTGGTGATGGACTGGGAGAATCTGAGCCTGCTTCAGAACCAGGCTCCTAAGCGCTTCCATCACAAGCTGCAGATGCTGATGCGCTTTGCCGGCGATCATGAATCGGCTACGGTGCCCGATCCCTATCAGGGCGGTAGTCAGGCCTTCGAGCAGGCGCTGGACTATGTCGAGGACGCCTGTTCGGGCCTGCTGGAGATCGTGCGGCGTCGCGCCACCCAGGTGGCGGCAGCCTGAAGGCCGTGAGCCGTCCGGACGGGATGGGCGCCGGGTTGCGGTATCATTCATCTGAACGGGTCATCATTCGGATAACGCATGACCTTGCTCGCCTATCTTTGTTATTCACGGCCTGAATCGTTCGGTTCACACTTTCTCGACTAATCAACTCGGGTAATCAGGTATACTCGGTACTCGGATTCCTGACATCGGAGTGTTGTCATGAGGTTGACCACCAAGGGCCGTTTTGCCGTAACCGCCATGATCGACCTGGCCCTGCGCGAGCACAATGGCCCGGTCACGCTGGCGGGCATCAGCCAGCGGCAGAAGATTTCCCTGTCCTATCTCGAACAGCTCTTCGGCAAGCTGCGCCGCCACCAGTTGGTCGAAAGCACCCGGGGCCCTGGTGGTGGTTATTCGCTGGCCCGTCCCAGCCAGGACATCAACGTCTCGTCCATCATCTTTGCGGTGGACGAGCCGCTGGATGCCACGCAGTGCGGCGGCAAGCAGGATTGCTTCGAGGACGGCCCCTGCATGACGCACGAGCTCTGGACTTCGCTCAACAAGCGGATGATCGACTACCTGGATTCGGTCAGCCTGCAGGATCTGGTGGAGCAGCAGCGCATGCGCGAGCAGCAGCCCGCTACCCGCCAGATTTCCATCACCCGCGAGCACAAGGCAGCGCTCGAACTGCCCACGTCCTCGCTGCAGTGCATCGACAGCGACGGCACCCGGGCCTGAGCCGGTTTCGTCGCTGTCCGATTTTCGGAATCCTGCCGTCGTCTCCAGCCGCTCATCGGCTGGAGCGCGGCCAGCTGACCGTGCCGAGCTGTCCAATGGGGCCAGGCATCCCAGGATCGGATGCCGGTATCTTTCCCTGCCAGATCCCTCACTGACGCCCTGACGCTTTTTCCCTTGAATTCACCGCTCTTTCCCACAGACTTCATCGTGCAGCCACGCTGCCCCACTTCGATGACCCGACCGATCTATCTCGATTATTCCGCCACGACCCCTGTCGATCCCCGGGTTGCGGAAAAGATGATTCCCTATCTCTGCGAACTCTTCGGTAATCCCGCCTCGCGCAGCCACGCCTATGGCTGGGAGGCCGAGAAAGCCGTGGAGGAAGCGCGTGCCGAAGTCGCGGCCCTAGTCAACTGTGATCCGCGCGAGCTGGTCTGGACTTCGGGTGCCACCGAGTCGATCAACCTCGCACTCAAGGGTGCTGCCCACTTCTACAAGCAGCGCGGCCGTCACCTCATCACGGTCAAGACCGAGCACAAGGCCACGCTCGACACCATGCGCGAGCTGGAGCGCCAGGGCTTCGAGGTGACGCTGCTGGACGTGCGGGAAGACGGCTTGATCGACCTGAAGGACCTGGAGGCCGCCATCCGGCCCGACACTATTCTGGTCTCGGTCATGTTCGTCAACAACGAGATCGGCGTCATTCAGGACATTCCCGCCATCGGCGAGATGCTGCGTGAGCGCAAGATCCTCTTCCACGTCGATTCCGCCCAGGCCACCGGCAAGGTCGAGATCGACCTGCAGAAGCTGAAGGTCGACCTGATGAGCTTCTCGGCTCACAAAACCTACGGTCCCAAGGGCGTGGGCGCGCTGTTCGTGCGGCGCAAGCCCCGGGTGCGCATCGAGGCGCAGACGCACGGTGGTGGGCACGAGCGCGGCATGCGCTCGGGCACGCTGCCCACCCACCAGATCGTCGGCATGGGCGAGGCCTACCGCATTGCCCGCCTCGAAATGGCCAAGGACAATGCCCATGCGCTGGCGCTGCGCAACCGTCTGCTGGAAGGGCTGTCCGCCATCCCCGAGACCTATGTGAACGGCAGCCTGGAGCACCGGGTCGCGCAGAACCTCAACATGAGCTTCAACTATGTCGAGGGTGAGTCGCTGATCATGGCCATCAAGGAAATCGCTGTGTCTTCTGGTTCGGCCTGTACCTCGGCCAGCCTGGAGCCGTCCTACGTGCTGCGTGCCCTGGGCCGCAGCGACGAGCTGGCGCACAGTTCCATCCGCTTCACCATCGGCCGCTTCACCACCGAGCAGGAAATCGACTTCACCATCGGCGTGATGAAGACCCAGGTTGAAAAGCTGCGCTCGATGTCCCCATTGTGGGAGATGGTGCAGGAAGGCATCGACCTCAATACCGTCAAGTGGGCCGCCCACTGACCCCCGATTCCTGGCGCGGGTGATGCCCGAAGACAGCGGATGCTCACGCGACATCCCACGCGCCGCCGACACCCGACATGCATCTTTGCGGCCCGCCCGGATGGCGGGCGCATCCAGGAGATTGAAATGGCTTACAGCGACAAGGTTGTGGATCACTACGAGAACCCCCGCAACGTGGGTTCCATGGACAAGTCCGATGCCTCGGTGGGCACCGGCATGGTGGGCGCGCCTGCCTGCGGCGACGTGATGAAGCTGCAGATCAAGGTCGGCGCCAATGGCGTGATCGAGGATGCCAAGTTCAAGACCTATGGCTGCGGTTCGGCCATTGCCTCGTCGTCGCTGGTCACGGAATGGGTCAAGGGCAAGTCGCTGGACGAGGCGTTGACCATTCGCAACACGGCCATCGCCGAGGAACTGGCGCTGCCGCCGGTCAAGATCCACTGTTCCATTCTGGCTGAGGACGCCATCAAGGCGGCCGTCGAGGACTATCGCAGCAAGCATCCCGAGCTGGCAGCCGACAAGGCTAAGGGAACCCACGCCTGAGATCTCCCCGACCTGTGCCCGTCCGTCCTGCATGGGGCGGGCGTTCCCCATTCGCGTTGCACTGAATCCGTCTGAGCAGGAGAGCCGACATCATGGCCGTGACATTGACCGAAGCAGCAGCCCGGCACATCGACCGTTACATTGCCCGTCGGGGCAAGGGCATCGGTCTGCGCCTGGGGGTGAAGACCTCCGGTTGCTCGGGCCTGTCCTACAAGCTCGAGTACGCCGACAGCCAGCAAGAATCCGACCTGGTGTTCGAGAGCCATGGCGTGCGGGTCTTCATCGACCCCAAGAGTCTGGCCTACATTGATGGCACCGAGCTGGATTTCGTGCGCGAAGGACTGAACGAGGGTTTCAAGTTCAACAATCCCAACGTGCGCAACGAATGTGGCTGCGGCGAGTCGTTCAACATCTAATCCCCTTCGACACCCCACGCACTGACCGAAATGACGGCCCGATCTGCCTTTGACCGTTCGCTGTTCGAGCTGTTGGGCCTGCCCGAGCGCTTCGCGCTCGACCCGGCCGACCTGGAAGCACGCCATCACCGTTTCCAGGCTGTCGTGCATCCCGACCGGCACGTTGGCGGTTCGGACCACGACCGCCGACTGGCGCTGCAGCTGGCGGCCCAGGGCAACGAGGCCTTCCGGATCCTGTCCGACCCGTGCCAGCGGGCTGCCTACCTGTGCGAACGCCACGGTGCCTCGGTGGATGCCGAGCGCAACACGGCCATGCCGTCGGCCTTCCTGGTCGAGCAGATGGCCTGGCGCGAGGACATCGACGAGGTGCGCGACATGGGCGACCTCGAGGCGGCACACCGCCTGCAGGCGCGTCTGGAGGCCGAGCGCAACCATGTCATCGAGGGTATTGCAACGCTGATCGACGAACAGGCCGACTACCCGGCTGCGGCCATGCAGGTACGGCAGCTGATGTTCTTCGAGCGGCTGCGCACGAGCCTTGCTGACGTGGTGCGACAGATGGGGCAGGGTTAATGCCCTGACTACGGGGTCTGCTCTCCGGGGCGTGGTCGCCCCCCATGAGGCCGCTTTTCCCTTGTCCTGATGGCGGCATGGCGGCCGCGTGAGCGTTGGACAGAACGCCGCAGGCGCGGCGCAAGCCGTCAATCGTTCAGGCGGGGCCGTTTTTCCGGCGGTGCAGTTTCGTTTCAACCGATATTCTTCTTTCTACATCTTCTATATGGCGCTGCTGCAGATTTCCGAGCCTGGCATGAGTCCTGATCCTCACCAGCGCCGGTATGCCATCGGTATCGATCTGGGAACCTCCAACTCGCTGGTGGCCGTCTGCCGATCGGGCGTGCCCGACGCGCTGCCTGACGAGCAGGGCCGGAAGCTGCTGCCGTCGGTCGTGCATTACCGCGCCGGCGCTGCGCCCGTGGTGGGCCATGCCGCCCAGCAGGCACTCCTGTCCGACACCGGCAACGTCATCAGCTCGATCAAGCGCCTGATGGGGCGTGGCCTGGCCGATGCCCAGGCGCAGGGTCTGCCGCTGCGGGTCGTGGCTGCGGGGTCGGATGCGTCCGCGGATGCCTCCGCCAC
>ERZ772946.132-NODE-132-length-37139-cov-11.0054_pt1 | contig 37139 bp, 38 predicted proteins | sample MGYA00511680_ERZ772946 | MGnify/ENA primary metagenome ERZ772946 (study PRJEB29015, sample SAMEA2737918) | human oral metagenome | biome: human oral; feature: human-associated habitat; material: dental | place: China | collected 2016 ... | reverse complement strand
GCGCAATGCCAACCTGTACGGTGCCGACCTGCGCAATGCCAACCTGCGCAATGCCAACCTGGACGGTGCCGACCTGCGCAATGCCAACCTGGACGGTGCCAACCTGTACGGTGCCGACCTGCGCAATGCCAACCTGCGCAATGCCGACCTGTACGGTGCCGACCTGCGCAATGCCAACCTGTACGGTGCCGACCTGCGCAATGCCGACCTGTACGGTGCCGACCTGCCGAAAACAATATTGCAAGTCGGCCCGATTGGAAGTCGGAAGGATTACACAGTATATAACGCGACGGATGACGTTGTGCAGTGCGGATGCTGGAACGACTACAAGGGCGGGACATTGGAGAAGTTCAAAGAACGAATCAATGCAGTGTACCCCGAGGAAAAGGAAGATACGTTGAAATATCGCCGGGAGTATTTGACGGTGATTGCGTATTTCGAAGCGGCGCGGGCGCTTGAAAAGGAGGAGAAGAAATGACAAGGGAGGATTTTGTAAAGGCTGTCGACGCCTTTGATGTATGCGAGACATATATTTGTGCAGCAGATTTGGATGATTCTTTTGGAATCGCTACGAGAGGGGGTGCAGATACTATCATCCCGAAAGCGGTCGAGATCATCGTCGAACGAGCAAAACAGACGGATGATTCAAGATTAGAAGTTGCCCGCCTTTTTACTGCTTCGGTGATTCTGGACGATCTTGCACGTCAGACGATGATTGGCAAAAAGGTTCCACAAGAGGAAATAGAGAGGGTGTTCCGGGAATTGGAAAAGATTTTGAGCAAAGAAAAAGCGCCCTGAGTGGCTGGCACCACTCTGAGCGCAGAAGGAAAAGATGTTATGTGCTCATTGTAGCACGCACAGAAGGAAAATGCAAAGGTAGGATTGCGATGAAGAGGGGATATCGGGACTTCCTCGCGTCAAAAATGGTGATTGCCAAAAAAAGCGGCGTTGCCATTGATGCGGAAGAGATCAGCGCCGTACTGAAACCACATCAGCGGGATGCGGTCATGTGGGCAGTACAGGGCGGGCGCAGGGCAATATTCGCCGCATTCGGGCTTGGCAAGACGATAATGCAGCTCGAATGGTGCCGTATTATCCACGCACATAAGGGGGGGAAGATGCTGATCGTGTGTCCTCTCGGGGTCAAGCAGGAGTTTATCCGCGACGCCGAAAACCTCCTGCATATGGATGCGCCTGTCTATGTGCGCAATATGGCAGAGGCGGAATCCGCGCCCGGCTGGCTGATGATAACAAACTATGAGCGTGTCCGCGACGGCGACATTCGTCCGGATGCGTTCTCAGGCACGTCGCTTGACGAGGCCGCGGTCTTGCGCTCCTTTGGGAGCAAGACCTATCAAACATTCCTGAACAAATTTCGCGGCGTACCGTATAAACTCGTCTCTACGGCAACGCCGTCCCCGAACAAATACAAGGAACTCATTCATTATGCGGGGTACCTTGAGATCATGGACACGGGGCAGGCGCTCACCAGATTTTTCAAGCGGGATAGCACGAAGGCAAACAACCTGACACTCTATCCGCACAAGGAAAAAGAGTTCTGGTTGTGGCTATCGACATGGGCGCTATTTATCCAAAAGCCCTCCAACCTCGGCTATGACGATACCGGCTATGATCTGCCGGAACTCGAGGTGCGTTATCACAAGCTTGGACGGCCTCCCGAAATAAGCGAGGAGAAGGACGGGCAGATCAAAATGTTTCACGATGCAGCGCAGGGGCTCAAAGAGGCGGCCCGCGAAAAACGTGAAAGCATTGATGCGCGGATGGCGGAGGCAAAACGCATCATCGATGCTGCACCGGAAGATCATTTTATCATCTGGCACGACCTCGAGGCAGAGCGTTACGCAATCAAAAAGGCGCTGCCGGAGGCGCGGGAAATATACGGCGCACAGGATATGGACGTGCGTGAGCGGAACACAATCGACTTCTCCGACGGTAAATACAGGCTCCTCGCAACGAAAAAGGAACTCTCTGGGAGCGGGTGCAACTTTCAGCGGCATTGTCACCGCATGATCTTCCTCGGCATTGACTATGAGTTCAACGATTTTATCCAGGCAATTCACCGCTGTCATCGCTTCCTGCAGCCGGAGAAGGTGATCGTAGACATCATCTACATGGACAGTGAGCAGGAAATACTCAAGGTACTGCAGCACAAATGGACGCAGTACAATCACCTGACGCAAAAGATGGCGGATATCATCAAAGAGTATGGGCTTGGCGGTGCACAGGCGGCGGCTGAGATGGGACGAAGCATAGGAGTTGATCGCGTGGAGGTAAAGGGCGACGGATGGACGGCAATCCATAATGACTGCATTGAGGAGACAAAGCGGATGGCGGATGATTCCGTTGATGAGATTGTGACCTCAATCCCATTCTCCAATCACTACGAGTACACGGCGAGCTACAACGACTTCGGGCACAATGAGGACACAGCGCGATTCTTCGAGCAGATGGACTATTTGAGCCCCGAGCTGCTGCGCATCCTAAAGCCCGGGCGCGTGTTTGCCTGTCATGTCAAAGATCGTGTCCTCTTTGGCAATGCGACGGGGACGGGCATGCCGACCATCGAGCCGTTCCATGCGCTCTGCATTGATCACTACATGCGGCACGGATTCCAGTATTTTGGCATGATCACGGTCGTGACCGACGTTGTGCGCGAGAATAACCAGACATACCGCCTCGGCTGGACGGAGCAGTGCAAGGACGGAAGCAAGATGGGTGTCGGGTGCCCTGAGTATATCCTGCTATTCCGCAAATTGCCGTCGGACACATCCAAAGCATATGCAGATACTCCGGTTACAAAGACAAAAGAAGAGTATACCCGTGGACGGTGGCAGATCGATGCGCATGGATATTGGCGCAGCAGCGGAGACAGACCTCTGACAAAGGATGAGGTCATGCAGTTCCCTGTGTCGGACCTCCAACGCGTCTATCGCAAGTATAGCCGTGAGAGCATCTATGACTATGAGGAGCACGTCGCGATGGCGGAGAGCCTCGACAAAGACAAGAAACTGCCCGCGACGTTTATGGTCGTCGCGCCCGGAAGTTGGTCTGATGATGTGTGGGACGATATCAACCGCATGCGGACCATGAACACGCTGCAAGCGCAGAAGGGCAAGCAGCTCCATGTGTGCCCATTGCAATTTGATATCGTCGACCGGCTGATCGAGAGGTACAGCAACGCGGGAGACCTCATCTTTGACCCGTTCGGGGGACTGATGACCGTCCCTATCTGTGCGTTGAAGCTGGGGCGGCGCGGTATGGCGACGGAACTCAACGCGGACTATTTCCGCGACGGGGTTGGTTATCTCAAAGTGGAGGAAGCAAAGCGCAGCGCGCCAACGCTGTTTGATTTCATAGAGGACGGAAATACGGAAGAGGAGGAAGCGTCATGAAATGGTGCTATATCTCTCATCCCTATACGGGGGATGAGGAAAAGAACAAGGCAGAGGCAGCGGAGATACACCGAAAGCTGCAGGAGCTGCATCCGGATATTTTGTTTCTCAATCCGCTTGCGGCGTTTGATCCGCTTGCGGGTATGTCGTATGAGCAGGTGATGGAGTATTGCATCGAGATGCTGATCGCCTGCGATAGTGTCGTTATGAGCGGCAACTATAAGGAGAGCCGCGGGTGTATGGCAGAGCTGAAAGCGGCGCAGGAGCAGGGAATGCTGGTGCGCTACTGTACGAGCGCGGGCGAGCTGTCAATCCTGCCGGAGTTCCGGCAGTCGCATGTGGTGAGCGGAACATGGAGAGAATACGGAAAGGGTGGAAAATGATGCAGACCTTTGATGCGTGCTGCAGCTTCCACCGGACCATATCGTGTGCGTGCACGATATGGCTGCCGTTGGAGAAATCTATATGAACATCTGGACTGGGACGGGGCGACTGACGAAGGAGCCGGAGGTGCGATATACGAAATCCGGGAAGTGTGTCTGCCGTCTGAATATCGCAGTGGATGATGGATACGGAGAAAATAAACGTACGGATTTTATCCCCGCGACGGTTTGGGGTAAATTCGGTGAGGTGTGCAGCCGGAATCTGGTAAAAGGGCAGAAGGTGACAATCGCCGGAAAGATTGCGCAGAACATCTACGAGAAAAACGGTGTGAAATGGTCTGCCATCGAGGTCATCGCGCGCGAAGTGGAGTTTGGGGCGAAGCCGAAAGGATATGTCGGGCAAGTATCCGGAGATTCCGGGGAGTTGCCGGGAACAGTGGTATCTGAGGATGATATTCCGTTTTGAAGAAAAGGATGTATTTGGAGAAGAGGTGAGTTAGAAATGCAGGTGATATTACTGATTATCATTGCGTATTTGCTGTATCAGATTCTCGAGGCGGTGAGCCGCTAAAGGAGCAGGAAAATGAAACACAAGATCACAAAAATCAAGGTCAAGAAGGGCGTGTATACGTTCGGAAAGGATGAAGATGGAAATGTCATTGAGGATGGCGGGGTATGAATAGATCATGACGATTGGCAGTCTGTTTGACGGGATAGGCGGGTGGCTCCTTGCGGCGCGTCATGCAGGGGTAACACCTGTATGGGCAAGCGAGATTGAGCCGTTTCCGTGCTCTGTGACGGCGCGGCACTTCCCCGACGTGAAGCAGCTCGGGGACATTACGAAGATTGACCCCAATGCGATAGAGCCTGTGGACATCATCTGCGCGGGCAGTCCGTGTCAGGATCTCTCGATCGCGGGAAAAAGAAAGGGGTTGGATGGTGAACGCAGTGGCTTATTCCGAACAGCAGTTGAGCTTGTTCGAGGAATGCGAATACGCACGGGGGGGGCGGTATCCTCGGTTCTTTGTCTGGGAGAACGTGCCTGGAGCATTCTCGAGCAACAAGGGCGCTGATTTTAGAGCCATGCTTGAAGAAATCGGACAGACCGAAATTCCAATACCTCCAAATGGGAAATGGGCAAACGCCGGAATGGTTGAATGCGACGCGTGTCAAATTGCATGGCGTGTCCTCGACGCTCAATATTGGGGAGTCCCCCAACGAAGACGTCGCATCTTCCTTGTCGCGGATTTTGCAGCCCATGACAGATGTGCCGGAGAAATACTATTTGAGTCCGAGGGCGTGTCAAGGGATACTGCGGAGAGCCCAGGAGAGAGGGAAAGAGCTGCCCGAGGAGTTGAAGATTGCACTCGAACGCCAAGCGATTCTGTGATGCCATTTGACACAACACAAATTACATCCCCCTTAAATGGAAACCGCCCACGATACGGTTCTCCGTGTCATCCATTGTGTGCTAGTGCTCATATACCTACTGTTGTTATTAAGTCAGTAGACTTCATCGGGAAAGCAGCCCCCTCTGCGGGAAACATCGGATACACGCGAGAGTGCGCCCCTACCTTGATCGCAGGAAAAGAGCAGCACGTCGCAATCTACGACATTCAACACAGAGACGATGTAATTCGCCCAGTCAAAGATGGAAAAATCCCGACGCTTACTGCACGAATGGGAACAGGGGGACATAATGTTCCTATTGTGAACGCCTACTGCATCGCAGGAAATACCATTGACCGCAAGATAGAGAACGGCGGTAATGGGAAGGGCATACTTGCAGAAACCGCCTATACGCCCAATACGATTGACCGTCATACGGTCGCTCAAATAGATGGGGCGAAGTCATACAGTGAATACGAAGCGGGAAAAGTCGCAACTCTGCGTGCATCGGGAGATGCTTACGGTGGTGGCAGCGAAAACCTCGCGCTATCCTACTCCATTGTGCGCCGCCTCACACCAACCGAGTGCGAGCGCTTGCAAGGACTGCCTGACGGCTACACCGAAGGAGGAAGCGACACAGCACGCTACAAGGCACTCGGCAACGGCATGGCGCAGCCGTGCGCGGATTATGTGATAAGACGGATTATAGAGAAGGCGAGTTAGAAAATGCAAATAATCAGGATCACAAAAATGGAACAGCCGACAAGTGAGCAGATACAGCGCTTGAAGGCGCTGATGGAAGAGCTCGGGTATGACTTTGAGGATTACCCGATTGAGAATATGAGCAGGGAGGATGTGGCGGATTTGATTGATGAGATGAGAGATGAGCTCTACGGATAAGAGGAGGAAAAGCAAAATGATTAAACCGATTCCATGTAAGAAATTCCGTGGCGCATCTACGATGGAGTGGATGAAGAAGCTGTCAGAGGAGACGAATGAGGTCTTCCTGGAGGCGGCGGATTATTGGGATATTGTCGAGCGATGCGGAATAGAGAGCGGTGACAGGCTTGCTGACACGCGGGAGCGCCTTGTGATGGAATTGACGGATGTTATCACTCTCTGTACGTCATGGCTTGATGCGCTGGGATGTGATGAGGAGGAGCGTGATGAGTGGCAGCGCCGTGTAAACCAGAAGAACCGGATGCGCGGCTATCATGAAGAGGAGGTATAAAAATGAACCCGTCCTATAATATCAATGAAATAAAAGCGTCACTGGATCGCCCGATTTTGAATGAGTGCCTGTATTAACCGAAGGTGGATTTTGGTGCGCTTATGAAGGCAATCGGTGAGCTGCATGATGAAATAAATCCAGTGATCGACAAAATCGGCATATTGAAGCGCAATATAGCGCAGCTCTCCTATGATAACCGCGAGCTCAAAAAGATCATTATTGCACTGGATGAAAAGGTGCGGAAGATGGAGGAAAAAGAAGGGCCATGTATGTGTAGGCCCGATATGGAAGAGGATGTGCAGAAATGAGAACGCCATATGATATCGAAAAGATAAAGGCGTCGATGAAAGATCCGATTATACATAGCGTTTTATACACGTTGGAAGATGAATTCGAATCTCGTGTCGCGGCGATTGATGATCTGTATATTGGGCTCCGAAAACTCACCAATCGCATCGAGATACAAAAGCGAGACATCGAACGGCTCTGTGCTGAGAATTGTCAGCTCAAACGGATCATTATCGAACTGGACGAGGAGCTGAAGCAGAAATGAAAACAATAAAAAAGATCCTTATAACGATCGGATGCATCCTTGCGCTGCCGATCATCGTGGTTCTCGGTTACTTGGCAGTTGGCTTGCTGACTTTTATTGCACCTGCCATTGGCGGGGTGTATATCCTCGTGATGTTCCTCGGTTGTATCTATGTTTGGCTTTTTAAAAAAGACGAATGAAAAACATTTCCTTCTATATTATATAGAAGGATTTTATCGAGCAGAGTTCTCGGCGGCGTCCGCTGAGAAAATATAAATACGTGTGTTCTCAAATCGAAGGGGATACCCTATCCCCTTATCTGCTCGATAAAGGAATTAATATAGCGACATAAATATACGTGCGGAGAGGAAAGCTGCGATGGCCTACCTAAAATCAATCTGGGAATCAAACAACAAGAGGTTCAGAATCGAAAAGAAATATTATTCTCAGAGAGCGCTGCCGCTCCGTCCGGAGATCCGTGAGAAAAGAGCAAAACGGCAAAATGTCACAAAGCAGACGCAGCTGGAAGTGAATCGTCGTCTCCGTGCGGAAAAGTTATCCCGTCTCCTTGTGGATAACTTCGAGGCGGGGGATTGGTACCTGACTTGTACGTTCCGGGAAGTTCCGGATACGGAAACAATCCAAAAGGAATTCGAGAAATTCAAGCGCAGGGTCCGCGCAATCTACCAGAAGGCGGGAATGCCGGCGAGATATATATCCGTGCTCGAGAATCTGACGGGAAGCGGTCGGCCACACGGTCACATTCTCCTGCCGGCGCTTGGGAAACCAGAGCTCGAAAAAATAAAAAAGGCATGGCCGCACGGCAATGTGGAAGTCAAGCTCTACGGCGGGCATCTGCGGGACGCGGAACGGTTGGCGGACTATTTCACGAAAGAGAAAGTCGCGGCGCACTCGGGACGCATACAAGTAAGCCGGAATCTCCTGCGGACCGTCCCGAAGAAAACAAAGGTGACACGGGCGGAGGCCTACAAGACGGAAATCGATCCGCCGAAGGGATATCGCCTGCTCAAAGATCTGTCTTACAGCACTTACACGGCCGAGGGATATCCGCTGACCATCGCATATTTCGAAAAAATCGAAACTGGGAGAGGGCATGGACAAAAAAATCTACAACCGCATCGATCAAATGCTCTATGCGGTGACACGCATGGAGCGCCGACGAAAACGATACGATCCGGCCGGCGGAAAAAATCCGACGGAGCGGACGGCGATCCGAAATGCTGATCTGCTGGAAGTAGACGGAAAGTATAAAGCAGAGCTCGAAAACTGGGCGCGCGTCGAGAGCGAAGTGCGCAGCAGCATCCGCGGATCTCTTGCAGAGCAAATCTATATCCGGAAATATCTCAAGCGGCATGGCTATCACAAGATATGCCGCGAACTCTACATCAGCAAAAACACCTACTACGAAACCATACGTCATATCCGATCATACGCTCTCGCATGTGCCTGTCAGATGGGGCTCATGCGTGTATTTTAGCGCGCAAGATTAGAAAAAAACGCAAAAAGAAAACGCAATAATCCTGCAATCCTTAGAGCAGAGCGGAAACACAGGATTAAAACTTTCCGGGAAAAAAGTCCGAAAATACGTGATAAAATAAATACAGTGAAAGTCATGTGCAGATTGCATATGGCTTTTTTCTTTTGCCCAAAAACGGGCAGAAAAATTGCACCGAAAAATGCCGCGGTCATTTTACACATGGAATCACCGAAAAATGACCGCGGACAAAAACAGCCGTAAACGCAGACAGCGCAAGGGAAAGGAGGACGCTGAAAATGGCAAAGCAAGTTTACAGATTCGTAAACAGCAAGCAAAAAAATAGATTCTTAAATACTTATATCGCGGAGGGGACGATAGGCGCTGCGGCGGAGGCGTGCGGCATCACGCGGCAGACGCACTACAACTGGCTAAAAGAAGACCCGGAATACAAAAAAGGATTCGCGCAGGCCAAAGAAATGGCGGGCGACCTCCTCGAAGAAGAAGCCCGCCGCCGCGCCGTCGAAGGCGACGAATGCGGCATCTACTACAAGGGCAAGCGGGTCGGCAGCTACCGGAAAAAGAGCGATGCACTCCTCATCCTCCTGCTCAAAGGCGCAAAACCGGACGTATACGCCGACCGGCAGGAAACCAAAATCAGCGGAGAGATCACCGTAAACGCAGCGCAGGCACTCAAAGAGGCAAGGGAACGGATCAAAAATGCAGCAGACAACGCAGCAGAGCATGATTGATTTCCTCGCCGAACTCGCCTATGACCCCGTGGCATTCGTACATGGCGCGTTCCCGTGGGGCGCGGATAAGCTCGAAGGCCAGCAGCCGCAGGACTGGCAGCTGGACCTTCTCGCAGATATCCGCGACGGGCTAAAGACACCAGGGAAAGTCATCCGCGAAGCAATCGCATCCGGACACGGCATTGGAAAATCTGCGCTCGTTGCATGGATCATCCTCTGGGCAATCTCAACTCATGAAGATACCCGCGGCATCATCACGGCCAACACGGACACGCAGCTCAAAAGCAAGACATGGGCGGAGCTGTCCAAATGGTATGAGTGCTTTATCGCAAAGCACATGTTCACTTACACGGCCACCGCGATTTTCTCCAACACACCCGGCCATGAAAAGACATGGCGGATTGACGCAATCCCATGGAACGAGCATCACAGCGAATCATTCGCCGGCCTGCACAATCAGGGGAACCGCATCCTCCTTGTCTTTGACGAAGCATCCGCAATCGCAAACATCATCTGGGAAGTTGCAGAGGGCGCGATGACGGACGCGGACACAGAGATCATCTGGTGCGCGTTCGGCAATCCGACCCGTACCAGCGGCCGCTTCTACGATTGCTTCCACCGTGACCGCGCACTCTGGAAAACCAGGAAAATCGACAGCCGCGACGTTGCCATCAGCAACAAAGATCTCATTGCCGAATGGCAGGAGACCAGAGGAGAGGACAGCGACTTCTTCAAAGTCCGCGTTCGCGGCGAATTCCCATCGGCCTCTGAACTGCAGTTCATCTCGGGCGCGCTCATCGAAGAGGCGACAAAGCGCATTATCCACAAGCATGAATTCGATTTTGCCCCCGTCATTATTGGCGTTGATCCTGCATGGACCGGAGAGGACAGCCTCGAGATATTCCTCCGGCAAGGATCCATGTGCAAGCATCTTGCCACATATCAGAAGAACGATGATGACGTCCACATGGCGGAGATCATCGCGTATTTCGAGGACCAATACCGTGCCGCAGCAGTCAATATCGATCAGGGCTACGGCACCGGCATCTATTCCGTCGGCCGCAACATGAGGCGGACATGGAACCTCGTATCCTTTGCCGCAAAACCGCGGGACCCCTACTACGCCAACAAGCGCGCGGAAATGTGGTCAGAGATGAAGGACTGGATTAAGACCATCGGAGCGCTGCCGGATGATGCACAGCTCCGTGATGATCTCGCAGGTCCCGAAGCATTCATGAATCGGAGCGGAAAGCTGCAGCTTGAGAGCAAAGAGGATATGAAAAAGCGCGGGCTCGCATCGCCCAACAAGGCGGATGCGCTCGCCCTCACTTTTGCATATCCCGTCCGCGTTGAAAGCGGCCGGCAAGATACCATGTGCAACACCGACTATGACCCCTTTTGAAATACCAATGCCCGAAATCAAGACACCGAAAGGAGGTGATCCTATGTGCAGCGGAGGAGGCGGCAGCGTGAGTTATACACCGCCGCCGAAAGTAGACCCGGCACCGACGTCCGTACAGTCGTCGGATATCGGCTCGGATAACGCGTCTGCAAGTCAGCGCAGGCGCCGCGGTCGTGCATCGACAATGCTCAGCAGCGACCGTGAGACCATTCTCGGAACGCTCGCCAATGGCGGCGGACGCACAACCCTCGGATAAGGAGGACATATGCAGGAACAAATCATGCAGGGAGCACGCCTGCCCCCGCTCATCCGTGCAAGCGACCTTGCGGCGCGTCTCTCTATCAGCCGCAAGGAAGTCCAGCAGACAGTCAAGCAGCTCATCGATAAGCGCAGCACCTATGAGACCAGATGGAAATCCATCCGCGAATATCAGCTGCCGTATCTCGGGAGCTTTGACGGCATGGATGATGAGAGCAATGCGGGAAGCCGCAAGGATACCAACGTCTGGCATAACTGCGCATGGGACAGCAACCAGATATTTGCGGCGGGCGTCATGGGAGGCCTTACGCCGCCCAGCCGCAAATGGTTCCGCCTCGACTTTGCCAACATCGATCTCAAGGACAACTCCGATCTCGGCAGGATCCTTGACGAGCGCATGGACATCATCGCGGACGTGCTCGAAAAGAGCAACTTCTATACCGCCGTCCACAGCTGCTACCTCGAGCTTGCGTTCGGGCAAGCACCGCTCGGAATATTCCCCGACCGCCAATATGGCGTCCATTTTGTTCCGTATCCCATTGGCAGCTATGCCATGGAGAATGGGCCGGACGGAAGCATTCAAACGTTCTGCCGCCGTTACAAGATGAGCGCCGCGCAGCTCGTGGACAAATTCGGTGCGGAAAACGTGCCGGACAACATCCGCGCAGAACTTGCAAACGGCCCGGGAATCAAGGCGAATCATACCGTCGTTTGGTACGTGGGCCCCAACCGGAACTATGACCCGAAGAAACTCGGCAACTTCCATCTGCCCTACGCCTCTATCTACTACGTAGAGGGGAGCACGGAAGATGAATTCCTGCACGTCGGCGGGTTCCACGAATGGCCCGTACCAGTCGCGCGGTATCTCATCTCCGGCAATGACAGCTATGGCAAGGGACCCGGCTGGTTCGCGGAAGGTGATGCGAAAATCCTCCATCTCCTTGAAAAGGACAAGCTGACCATGGTCGAGCTGGCAGTAAAGCCGCCGGTCATAGCGGATGACAGCATGGCCGTAAAGGGCATCAATCTGGTGCCGGCCGGAAAGACGTTTGTGCAGGAAAAAGATGCGGTAACGCCCCTCTTCCAGGTGCAGGGAAACCTTGACCATCTGCGCGAGGTCGTCGCGGATGTAACGACGCGCATTAAGCGCGCGTACAGCGCCGACCTCTTCATGATGTTAGATCAGCAAGAGAAATCCATGACCGCACGCGAAGTCCTCGAACGCACGCAGGAGAAGATGAACATCCTCGGCCCTGTCGTGCAGCGCATGCAGTTCGAATTCCTCGGGCGGATCATCGAGCGCGTCTATAACATCCTCGACCGGGAGCGCATGTTCCCGGAGCCGGAAGATGAAGAAGCGCAAGAAATCCTGCGCGATCAGGAAATCAAAATCGAGTACATCAGCCCGCTTGCGCAGGCGCAGAAGATGAGCGGACTAGTCAACATCGAGCAGGCCGTAGCGTTCATCGCGCAGATTGCTCAGTTTTACCCGAACATCCTCGACAAGATGGACTGGAACGAAACCGCAAACAGCTACATCGGCATGGTCGGCGCCCCCGCGAAAATCAAGCGGACCGACGACGAATATCAGGCAATCCAACAGCAAAAGCAAGAAGCTGCAGAGGAGGAACGGCAGATGCAGCAGGCGGCGGCCATGGCACAGATGGCGGCGCCCGCTGCACAGGCGGCAAAGAATGCAACCGAAGCCGCGCAGGATGGGAATCCGGCATTGCAGCAGATCCTTGGTATGACGCAGGTCGGATAGGAGGAATCCATGGAATACGAAATCAGCTCCGCGGATAAGATGCGGCGCATAGCCGCGGAAAAAATCGAATCCAAAGACCGTGCGGCCCTCCTCTATCTGCTCGACGCGCCGGAGGGACGATGGTTCCTGATGCGCCTCTTCGAACGCTGTCACCTCATAGGGGGCGGATCGTTCCCGGAAGATAATGTCAACCGCCTGCTCGTCATGGAGGGGGAGCGGCGCGTAGGACTGCATATACAAAACATCATCACAGATGACCTCGTGGCGCTCGCGGCAAAACAGAAAGCCGAAAGCGAGTATCACGCATTGATGAAGGAGATCGAAGAGATGATCTCAGCGGCAGACAAGAAGGAGGAAACCATATGACAGAAGAGAGGATCTTCGACCTGCAGCGTTTCGCAGAAGAAAGCGATGGCGGGGACGGCGGCGCGGGTGCTGCGGAACCTGCTGCATCCGACCCGAACGGCGCAGGCGACGGCGGCGGGGATGGCGGTGCAAAACCCGAAAACCCCGACGCAGGAGCCGACGGACGAAAGACTATCCTTGGCGGCGACGGGACGAATCCCAAAGAACAGTCCGCGGGCGTACCGGAGGCCTATGACTTTAAGTGCATTGTCCCCGAAGGCATGGACTATGACGAGCAGTCTGCGGCCGCGTTTGGGGAGATTGCCAAAAAGGCAGGTCTCTCGCAGGAACAGGCAAGCACCATTGCCGCCTATGGCATGCAATACATGCAGCAGGGCGTCGATGCGGCCGTGCAGGCAATCCGCGAAACGCAGGAAGGCTGGGCACAGGAGGCGCGAACGCAGCTCGGCGGGCAGTTCGACGCTACGGTTGCGAAGGCGGCCGCTGCACGCAATGCGCTCGCCGAAAAAATCCCGGGCCTTACGGCCATGCTCAATGAGACAGGCGCCGGAAACCGCATTGAGATGATTCGTCTCATGGCGGCATTCGGCGACCTCATCGGAGAGGATGGCGGGGACCGCTCCGGAGGGGCCGGAGTGGAGAAATCCATTTACCCCAATACCGATTTTAGGAAGTACAGCTAAGAGGAGGAAAAACCTATGGCAACACTCGGAACACAGGCGCTGACGCTCTCCGACCTTCGGAATCGTCTCGCCCCGGACGGGAGCGTCGATTTCATCATCGAATCGCTCCTGAATGCAAACCCTATCATGGATGATATCACATGGAAGATGGGCAATCTGCCGACCGGCAACCGAACCACGATCCGCACATCCATGCCGAAGCCCTCGGTGCGCCGCATCAATCGCGGTGTCACCCGGCACAAGTCCACGACCAAGCAGGTGCAGGACACCTGCATCATCCTCGAGGATCGCTCCTGCGTGGATGTCGAGGAGATCGCGCTTGCCCCGAACGGCGAGCAGTTCCGCCGCAGCGAGGATGCCGCATTCGTCGGCGGATTCTCCGATGCCATTGCGGCCAACATCTTCTACGGCAACGCGGATGATGACCTCGATACCTTCAACGGCCTCTCGATGCGTTATCCCGTCGTTGGCGGAGAGAAGAACACCGCAGGTTATCAGGTCATCGGCGGTATGACCGCGAATGCGGGTGCAAAGAACACCTCGGCATTCCTGGTTGGCTGGGGCACGCATGCGACAAGCGGAATCTACCCGAAGAACTCGCAGGCGGGCCTGAAGCAGCGCGACCTCGGCGAACAGACCGTCACCGACCCCGACGGCAAGGAGTATCAGGCACTCACTACGCTCTTTACGTGGAAGGCGGGGCTCTCTGTCGGGGATATCCGTGCGAACGCCGCAGTGCGCAACATCGACGTGGAAAAGATCACCGGCTCCATGAAGAGCGACGAGAAGCTCAAGCTCATTGAGAAGTTCGTCACCGCGAAGAACCGTATCCGTAACCTGCAGTCCCGCGACAAGAAGGTTATCATGTACGTTTCGGAGGCGCTCTACAACTGGTTCGAGATTTACCTGCTCGACAAGAACAACGTCCACATCACGCGGCAGGAGCTGCAGGCGGATGTGCCGCGCCTCTACTTCGGCGGGATTGAGATCAAGAAGTGCGATGCGATCTCCGATGAGGAGACCGGCGTCGCAACGGCATGACGGAAGGAGGAAAAACACCATGGCGATTCTGGATGGAGAAACCCTGTTTTATAACGCAAAGCCCCTCACGAACGGGAACGTCGATTCCGACGTTCTGAAGGTCGGCCCCGGGGATGCCGGCGACCCGACGATCCTCGTCCTGCGGGTAAAGGGCGCGGGGACGGGAACATTTAAGACCGTGCTCGAGACTTCGGCCACGGAGAATTTCGCGTCGCCGAAGACCCTCGGAACCTATGATCAGGTACCGCTTTCGGTGCACCTGCCGCGCGGCAACCTCGGCTATCTGCGCATCAAGGGTGCGAGCACCTATACAAAGGGCACCGTCACCGCAGGCCTTGTCCTCGACGACAACATCGACCGATAACCATGCGCCCGATCAGGGCGGGAAAGAGCAGAAGGAAAAACCTTCTGCCTTTGCCATAGTGCCATACCAGCGATGACACTATGGCAAGGAGGTATCCCAATGAACAGCACAGAGATTTGCAACATGGCACTCTCCTACATCGGGCAGGGGAGAATCAACAGCATTGACGATGAGAGCGAAGAAGCGCGAAAGTGCAAAATCCATTATGACCATGACCGCCGCCGAATGCTGACGGCGTATCCGTGGGGATTCGCCAAATGCATCGCAAAGCTCGCGGCATATACCGACAGTATCCCCGGATGGGATGCCGTCTATGCCTATCCCGCCGAATGTCTCAGCGTCCTCTATGTCTATGACAATGAGCATGCACGAAAGAAAGAAACGGATCGGCAGGACTTTGAGATCGTGACGCTCGGCGGCGGACGAAAGGCAATCGCGACCGACGTACAAGAAGCATGGGCGGAGTACACCGACGATATCAAAGATCCGGCACTGTTCAGCGAAGAGTTCACGGAAGCACTTACGCATCTCCTTGCATCCTCTATCGCCATGGGAATCACGGGGAATGCGAATATCGTCGTCCAGCATATGCAGCTGGCGCAGCAGGCCGTTGCAAATGCGAGATATTATAGCGTCCTCGAAAAAGAGCGACGCACGCAGTATCCAAACAAATACGCAAACGAGAGGTTTTCGTAAAGACAGGAGGCACATATCATGGCAGAGCCGCGGCCGTTTTATGCCATTCAGCCCGCATTTACGGGTGGAGAAATCTCCGGGGAAGTCGCATCGCGCGTCGACCTCGAAAAATATCAGCTTGCCCTACTGCAGGCAGAGAACGCAATCATCCGTCCCTATGGGCCCGTATATAAGAGACCAGGAAGCATCTATGCCGGCCGCATGAAATACGATGACCGCGACGCGATCCTGGTGCGATTTGAGTACACCGTAGAAATTACCTATCTCCTTGAGATCGGAGAGAAGTACATCCGCATATGGCGGGATGGGAACCGGCTGCCCGTCGAGCTTGAAACGCCGTTTGAAACAGGGGACCTAAAGAATTTGCGTTTCGTGCAGTCCGTTGATGTCATGTATATCTGCTCGGGAAGACTCCCGGTCCAGAAACTCTCACGGTACAGCGAAGAGGATTGGCGCATCTCAGAGATCGCATGGACGCGCATGGCGTATGGGGATATCAACAACGACGAAGCGGCAACAATTGAACCGTCCGGACGCGACGGAAACATCGAGATCACCGCGGCGAAAGACATATTCGCGGACGACCGCATCGGCGACACCATGAAAATCGAACAATACGTCAACGGCGAAACAGTGTCTGCATCTGCCGGGGCAAACAGCAGCTCCTATACGACACAGGAGATTTCTGCATCGGCGGGGACGGTATGTAAGATCAAAAAGACCGGGACGGGATCCTGCAATGTAACGGTCAATGCGTATTCCAGCTATAAACTCCCGCTTTTTAAATATGCAAGAAGATATAAGTGGACAGACATATGGAGCAAAAGCGGGGCGGGAGATTGGGAAGATTCGACGACTCTGCCAGCCACGATTAACGGGGAGCGATACGAAAACGTTTTTGTCCTCCGCATTGACGGAATACAAGGAGAACTAAAGGTAGAGCTTTCTCTAAGCAATGGATACGAGTACAAACGTGAATTCATTGTAGACGATAAGTCCGTCTATACGCGGAGCGTCATTGCCGGGAAAACATGGAAAATCATCACGCACGGAACATGGTCCGGTCAGGTTGTTGTGCAGCAGTCCAAAGACGACGGAAACACATGGGTTGATCTGCGCACCTATACGTCAACCAACGACTATAATCCGACCGAATCGGGAGATGTAGACGAATATAGCCTCCTGCGCATCCGTGCAAGGATTACCGGCGGGACATGCAATGCCGATCTCTCCGCCTATCCCTATCGGCATGAGGGATATGTGACCATTACCGGCGTAACAGATGCGAAGCATGCATCTGCCAAAGTGGATAAGATACTCGGCGGACTAGAGGCAACGGCAGATTGGTATTGGGGCGCGTGGAGCAAAATCAACGGATATCCGCGCTGCGCCGCGTTCTTCCAGGATCGCCTGTGCTTCGGCGGGTGCAGAAAATATCCGCAGCGTCTCTGGATGAGCCGGAGCGGTGACTACGAGAATTTCGGCGTCGAAAAAGAATCCGGCACCGTTACCGATGACAGCGCCGTCACGGCAGACCTCCTATCGCGGCAGGCGTACAGCATCAGCCATATGGACGTCGGCAATGATCTTGTTATATTCACGGACGGAAATACGTGGACCATTGCGGGCGGGGAGACCGTAAAGCCGACGAACATCACCCCGAAGAATCAGGAGAACTACGGATGCAGCGGCGTACCTCCGCTGCGCATCGGCAACCGCATTATCTACATCCAGCGCCGCGGGTCCATCATTCGGGATACCGGGTATTCCTATGAGACTGACGGCTATATCGGCATTGATTTGACCCTCCTCGCAAAGCATCTGCTGCGCGGACGGGAAATCGTCAGCGCCGCCTATGCACAGGAGCCGGACAGTCTCGTTTATTTTGTCACAGATGACGGGCAAATGCTCTGCTTGACCTATGTCATTGACCAGAAAGTCTATGCGTGGAGCCACTTTGTCACCGACGGAAAATATAAGGCCGTCTGCGCCGTCAATGCCGGAAACAATGATCGCATCTACGCTGTTGTCGAGCGCAGCATCGGCGGAAAGACCGTCCGCTATCTCGAATATTTCGCGCCGCATGGGGAATCCGAATCCGAACAAGACTACATCATAGAGGATGCGGCCGTCACAGTGACCTATCCTGCGGCAAAGACAGAGATCCCCGGCAAAGATATCCTCGACGGAAAGAACGTCGTCGTTATGGCGGATGGATATCTCTACGAAGGCATTACCATGCATGCAGACGCGAAGCTGCCGCAGGCCGCGAAAAGAATCACCGTCGGCCTGCCCTATACCATGACACTCGAACAGCCGAACTGGGATGTTGGCAACACCGACAGCGGAACCGTACAAGGACGCAGGAAAACAGTCACAAACGCAATCCTGCGTCTTACGAAATCCTATGGCGGGCGTATCGGTCAAAGTGCAGCGTGGCAGGATGATATCGTCTATGACCCCGAACGCATGGAGCTCGATGAAAACATCCTCTATACCGGGGACAAAGAAGTAACCCTGCCGGCCGGCGGATGGAATAACGAAGGGCGTACGGTGATTACGCATGACACCCCCTATCCGTTCAGCCTCTCGGCAATTATAAGGAGGGTATCATTCGGTGGCTAACTACGAGATCAAGAAGATCACCAAACAGAAGAAAAAAGAACAGCTTGTCCGGACGCTCATCGGAGAACTGCGCGCTGCGGACCGCAGGGAACTCGCTGCGGGCGTTGCGGAAAGCGGGTCCATTGAAAACGAAGTATACGATTCCGTATTCCTGTCGGAGGAATGCTTCGCGGCCTATGACCGCAGCGGACTGATCGCCATATGGGGATATCGGGAACTGCCGGGGATGGCGGGGCGTCTCATCTGGTGCCTCGGCACAGATCGCATCAAAGAAAATCGCTATGCGTTCGCCGTCGAATCCAAGCGCATCTTGACTGAATGGGCAAAGAAATATGGCGTCCTCTACAACGCCGTCGGGGCATTTAACAAAGATGCGATTGCGTGGCTGAAATACTGCGGCGCGATCTTCCAGCGGGAAATCACAATCGGCGGAGAACAATTTATCCCATTTACCATTGAAAGCGAAGGGAGGAAATAACATGTGCGGATGGGTAGCAGGCCTCACGGCACTCAGCGGACTGTTCCAGTATCGGCAACAGCAGGCACAAATAAGAGCGCAGGCAAACGCGCAGGCGGATATGTATCGGGCACAGGCACAGGCGGCACAGCAGAACGCGCGCATTGAGAACCGTAAACAGGAGCAAATCGCGGATAACTATGCACAGCAGCAGGAGGCCTTACGGGCCCGGCGCAGGATTGCAGAAGGGGCGCAGCGTGCAGAGACCGGAGCGGCCGGGCTGAATTTCGGAGGATCTGCGATGGATATCCTGTCGTCCGGATATGACGCCTACAACAAGGATGCAGCAAACCTCCTGATGAATCAGCGCAACGACAATTACAGCTCGCGCGTTGCGGAGAGCAACTATATCAATCAGGCGAATCAATCCAATGCGGCAGCGGGAAATGTCCTGCGTCAGGCGCGCCGCACATCACGGATGGCGGGACTGTCGACAATCCTCGGAACGGCCGCAAGCGTATACGGCGCCGCGCAGCCGTGGAAGAGCGCGGGAACGGCGAAACAGGCAGAGGAAAATCCTCTCACAACGCCGCCGGCCGGATACAATACATCGTCTTTCTTCCAACCATTTAGGAATACCGAAGATACGGGGCTCATCCTGAAAAACTATAAGCCGCTCGGGAGGTGGTAACACATGAAATTCTCGACCTATCAACAGGCCGTTGAACCGAATACCATGCACCCGCCGGCGGTACGCGTATCAGGTGATGTGCATGCCTACGGTACAAGCGGCGATGAAGGCTATGATAAGATGGCGGCCGCAATCGGACAGGTGAATAAAGTCATGGCGCAGCGGCAGGACGATATGGACGCCGCCGACGTCATGAAGGCCCGCAATGAGATCATGACAAGCCTCACGCAGCAGCTCTATGGAGAGCAGGGCTTATTTACCACGGGCGTCGGGGAAAACGCAAAGGGACTCATCGACCGCACGACCGACGCAATCAACAAGACCTATGAAGAGGTCAGCAAAAACTATAACGACCGTGTGCGCTTCGCGCTCAAGGGAAATCTCAATGAGAACATGGCGAACTTCCAGCGCATCGCAGCCTCGAAAGAGATGGCGGAGGGCAAGGAGGTCGAGCAGGCGACATTCGCCTCCAATCTCGCAACCAATGCACAGCAAGCAGCGCTGACATGGCAGGTGAATGGAGCACCGACCATGTACGTCAAGAACGGCGATGCACTCCTGCAGGCACGTGCACAGCAGGAAGGATGGACCGGAGCGCAGCTGGCAACAGAGCGGCGAAAGATGGTAACAGATATCGCCGCGGCGGCCGCAGGTGCGGCGCTCGAAAATGAGGATTATGACCGCGCCGATCAGATACTGAATCAGCTCCGGCCGGATATGGATCAGACGACCTATTGGAAGCTCGCCCGCGTTGGAAAGCAAAGACAACAGGCAAAAGAGATGGATATGGAAGCCAATGAAATCTTTAATATGCCAGGTGTATGGGACGGAAAGATATTTAACGCTGCAAAAGCGATGGAGTACGTAAATGACAAGTATGGACCAGATGCAGTAAAGAGTGTCGGCGGTGCAATCAAAGACAAAGAAGGATTTTTCGCGGCCGTTGCAGGGCAGGAATCCGGTGGGAACTATAACGCGCAGAATGGACGCACCGGTGCATTTGGAAAATATCAGATCATGCCGGAGAATTGGCCGTCATGGGCGCAGGAAGCCGGATTATCGGCGGACGCGCCGCAGACGCCGGAGAATCAAGAGATTGTTGCGAAGTACAAGCTCGGGCAATATTATGACGAACTTGGCCCGGAAGGCGCTCTTGTCGCGTGGTATGCCGGATATCGGAACGGAGAGCGATGGCGGGATGGTGCGTCGGATGCAATCGGAGCGGGCGGACATTACTCATGGGACGCAAGACAAGGGAATGGAGACGAGCCGTCTGTTCGTGAATATGTGCAGCAGGCCCTTGGGCGTGCGGGCGGTGCAGAGAGAACAGTAAGTGCCTACGACCCCGAAAAGCGTGATCGGTTGATGAAGCTGATCGAAGCAAAGGGCGGAGATCTGCAGAGAGCATATCAGCAGCAGCGTCACCAATATATCGATGGGGTTATGCAGGCCGCACAGAATGCGGGAAGTTACAGCGCAGCAATCTCTATGCTGAATGCGCAGGACCTTGACATGACGGAGCGTAATGGCCTTGAGAATGCGATTGCTCAATATTACCACGTCAACAAGAATACGGGCACAGCGCGTGGCGCGGGAAGCGGCGGTGGAAGAAACTATAAGCCGGATAAGGACATTGAGAGCCTGCAAAAAATGAACGCGCGTATCATGACCGGAGGGAAAATCTCATCGGATCAGTTCATCGCGTATAAAAATGCGGCTCTGCGTCTCGATAATGCCGGATGGCTCGGCGAAGAGTTCCAGGAGCTGCAGAACAATCAAGCACTCTGGTCGGCCATCACAGATGACATGGAAGATCCAAAGGGCGGCTGGAAAAAGGCCTATGAAAATCTCATTGCGCATGGTGCAGACCCAATCACGGCAACGGCTCTGCTCGCAAAAAGTGACGTGATGAGTTTGCCGTATTACTACCCGGAAGACGATGAAGGCGAAGAAGAGCAGGGCATAGACTAAAGGAGAACATCATGGCGTTTGACCTTGAAGGATATCTAAGCGATGCGAATGCGCGGCAGGAAAAAAGACAGGAGCAGGAACAAGAGCGCGCAGCGGCGGAAGCAGAAGCGGCGAAACCGCTCTATGAAAAGGCATGGGATGCTGCGGGTGAGGCATGGGACGCCGTAAAGGATACAGCAAATGACGTAGTGACCACGGCGATTACATCGGGAACAAGATTTGCCAATGCCTATGGGCAATTCCTCGATGAACGTATGGCATCCAATGAACCGCGTCATGAATTCATGAACAGACCGGATGTGCAGGAAACCGTGGACGAGCTCGGCAGCTCGGCAGCGGACTTTGTACTGTCTCCTGTGCGCATCGTAGCAGATCGCACGACACGTCCCCTGCGCTCCTATATCGGCAGCCAAATCGAACAGAGTGCAGACGAGGGAAGCGAGTTTGCGCAAGACCTGCGCGGCACGGAAACATTCGTCAACTACTTCATGACAGACGAAGAGAAACTGCGTAAGGCACGCGAAATTGAAGCGAATACGGGAATCTCTGCGGATTCCTTTATCGACGACGATATCGCCTACAAACAGGCGCTCAAGATCAACGACTATACACAGAAAAAGCGGGAACTGATGCAGGACAACTTCTCAATGGAAGCCGTCTGGCAGGAGTTCCCGGAGATCCGCGACATCGCAAAGATGAACCCGCGTGATGCGGCGCTTGCCCTCCACGATATCGAATCCGTGCGTCAAACGCATGGGATTGTGGAGACCTTCACGCATTTTCTCGAGCTCGGCAACAAGCGGCTCGAATTTAACAATCTCATGTATAAGGTATTCCTCGGCACAGCGGACGATAACGACCTCCAACGCGCAGCAGACCTCGACAAGATGATCGAAGAGGACACAAAGACAATGCCGTCCTTTTGGGATGATCCTCTCGCGGCGATTGCAGGCGGTATGGCATCGTCCGGCCCTGAGATGCTGCAAAGCGTCCGCGAAGGCATCCGCGACGGTCTCATCATGGCGGATGCAACCGCGGCCGTAACAGCCGCAGCAGGCACAGCAATCGAGCCGGGCGGCGGAACGCTGATCGGCGGCGTGGGCGGCGCAGGCGTTGGATTCGCTGTGGGAACAATAAGGTCCATGTCTGCGCGTACGGCAATCACTTCTGCCGCGCGTGCAACATTCGCAAATGCCTCGCGCAATCAGCTCATCCGAGCGGCTGCAGGTGCGGGCATGCGTGAAGGCATGTTCGAGGGCATGCGTCGTCCGGAGACCGGCGAGCGCTATGCCGAATACCGCGCAATGAAGGATGTGGATGGGAATCCTCTCCTTACTGATGACCAGGCACGCGCGTATGCGCTTGTCGGAGGCGCTGCAAACGCGGCAATCGAGACGGCGAATTTTGGACTTGTCGCAAAGCAGTTCCGTGGACTTAATCTCCTTGGAAAAGAAGGGGCGGAGGGATACGCAGAAAAGGCGATCCGCGGAATCGTCGATCAGGCGAAATATGATATCGGCAAGAGTGAATCCGTCGTGGCCTTTGCGAAGAATCACATCAAAGACGCGCTCAAAATCGCGGGCACAGAATCCGCGGAGGAAAGTGCGCAGTCCCTCTCCGATGATCTCATCCATAACAGCATTGTTGCATCCTCCGATGGCCGCGCGGCAGATAAGGCGTACAGCATAGGAGACATGGCGGTTAATGCCATTGTCTCCGGCGCAGAGGCGTTCCCGGTCGGCCTCGGGTTCGGCATGGCGTCCTCCGTCGGCGCCGTTCCCGGCGTCGTACGTCATGCGCAGCGGCTCTCCTCGGAAAAGACGCGCGAAGATATCGCCGCACAGCGGACGATGACAGGAACAATCATGCTTGACCGTCTGCAGCAGGTCGCATCCAGTGCAAAGTTGAAGCAGACCGCGCCCGACGTGCAGCAGAAGATCATTCGTGCGCAGGCCAGTGGCACTGGATTTGAAAATGCCTACATCGACACTGAAACGGCTCTGCAAAAAGAAAACGGCCTTGCCGACCTGAAAGAGGTGGCGAAGGCCGCGGGCATCCGTGATGAAGAGCTCGAGAATACAATCAAAAACGGCGGGCATCTTTTTGTCCCGATTGAAAAATATGCGCAGTCTGCGGCATCCCCGCAGCTCCTCGAATCCGTATCCTTTTCCCCGGAGACGGATTCTTTGGCACGCATGAAGAAGAATGCCAAAGACCTCAGCGATGAAGTCGAACAGGCGCAGAAAAACGCCATAAAGGCAAAGACCGACATCATCCATGCGATCACAAACGAATGGTTCCCGGAAGCGCCGGAGCATGCAAGCGACAAGGAGAAACTGCGCCGCAGCAGCGAGCGTGAGATGGCAATCGCGGCAATCACGCAGGATCAGGATAGCCCTGCGAGTGGATGGCGGAAACTCTATAACGAATTTGTGGCAGACCGTGACGAACTCCTGCGGCCGGCAATGGACGCGCTGCAGCGCGGTATGGGAAACGGCGTCGATATCATCCAGAACGGAGAGGACGGCCGCGGCATTCGTGTGTCCAATAATGAGCCGTGGTACCAGGATTTTTACAAAGAAAATGGACGTGCACCGCGTAAGGGCGAACTCATGGACCTTGCCTATCGGCTCACCGTCGGTGATGCATCCGCGCCGAAAATCGAAGGATGGGCGCCGGCATCGCAGGAAGACATAGACGCAATGGAGGGGGCAAAAGGACAGCTCGACGAGCTGAACGGATATATCCAGACCCTTGAAAACATCAAAGACCGCATGATGCAGGTCGATGCGGCGGAGATCAAGGGAACGGCGGGGCTATCCCCGGAGGCGTACAGTGTATATCGTCAGATCATGGCACAGCTAAAGGCGATCGGTGGGAAGCAGTCGCGCGCGGCTCGTATGAATGCGCTCCTCTTTGCACATCACGCCGATCAGTTTGCCCGTGTAATGCGTGAGAAGCAGGGCAACGAGAACTATACTGCGATGGACTACATGCAGGAGCGGTTTGGACTGAAGAGCGGCGGGAAGTATACGGAGGAGGGGACACATCAGACGGCGGGGCAGTCTGCAGAGGAACGCCTTGCACGGGATGAATCGAACTGGAACGCGTTGATTGACCGTTATGATGCGGCGGATAAGAAAAAGTGGAAAGCCAAAAAAGACGGAAAACTATTTCGCGTGATGGATGTGCCGCTTGTGATGCAGCTCATCAATATTCCGTATGATTCGCTCCATGTATTCGGCAGCTTCTTCGCGCATTCGGTAAATCCGAAACACAAGGGCATGACACTAGATATCCTGCGTCAGCTCCCACGTAAGATGGCAGACCCTCTGATGATTATACGAGGGAACGATGCGGGGAGCTATGTTTTTGTTGTTGAACTCAAAGATACTAATGGGGCGACGGTTGTTGCTCCGGTTGAAATCGGTAAGGATATTAAATCGACCGGTGGAATCGTCAACGTAATTAATTCTGCGTTTGGGAAAACAGCAGGGAAAAAGGGAGATAAGCCCTCACTGAAATGGTTTGATAAACAATTCAAGGCTAACAATGTTCTCTATATCAATAAAAATAAAAGCATCGCTTGGCTGCAGCCCTACCGGAACGGCTCTCCGGCGGTCGCTGCAATAAGCAATGCTTTATCTAAATTCATTGTATCAGGTGTTGGACAAAATGTAAAGACCGAAGTCGATCTCGAAGCGGCAAAAAAGGAGAATCCAGGCTTCTATCAGATGTTTTGGACGGAATCGGAAAAATTTAACCATAGAGTTGTTGATATCCAATTCATTGAGGTGGATGAGAAACAAGCCTTAAAGTCTCCAAATATCGGCATTCGGCATGATGATAATGTGTATCAGCTTGGCGATGAGTTAGAAAACTCCCATGACTGGCCGGAGGGGAACTGGACAGAGACTGAGCTTGATGGTGCTTGTGCTATAGATGTTGCGGATGCTTGTAGTTATGATAGCCTCGATGAACTCAAGGAAATGGCGATCAAGAGATTAAACGATAGCAATGAATATCTGAATGAAAACGTATATCTTATTTCGGGTACGTCCCATGAATATGGGAATGACCCGAACGAAGTCATTCTTCGCAATCCGGAGGTAATAGGGATCCTCAAATTGGTGCGTTGGGATGAACTTAGCGAGGAGGAGCAAGAACAATATAGAAAGCGACAGGAGGAGATGTCTGATGAAGAAGCGGCAGAGGTCGATGAAGTTGACGAGGAGCACAATAAAGGGTTCAAGTTTACTTATGATGGGAAAGATGCTGGAGAACTGTCAGGAGATATTCTTGAAGCGCTAGAGATACTTGACCGGCAACCAAAGGCACATGACACAGAGAGCTTGCGAGAAAAGTATAGAGAGCGTTTAGTAAGCGGTGAACGTACGGTAGAGTTCGATAAGAAACAGCTTGCGAATGTAAATAAAGCGATCTCTATGCTGAAAAAAAATCCGAACACAACAAATGAAGAGTTCGCAAAGGAGTTTCATCCTGATAGCTTCATTATGTCGACGATTAACTATCCTTCGAGTGAGGGGCTTGCGGCGGACTTGGCATACGAAAAAGAAGGGATATTAAAGTCAATCGAGATAGATCAGCATCGTGTCGATGTGCTGCGGAAGATTGATCCGGATAAGTTGGAGTGGAAAGAGCGTGATGCGGAGACGTTCCGTCAGCAGCTGCAGCGGGAAGTCTACGGCGAAATATCGCAGGAGAACGGCAAGCGTATCATTACGCTCTTTGAGGGTGCGAATGAATCGACTATGCTCCATGAGATGGGGCATATGTTCCTGATGGACCTCGACGAGCTCGCAGAAATGGACGAAACGTCCGCGAAGGATCAGGCGACCGTCAACGAGTGGGCGGAGTGGAAGCCGGGCGCGGCGGAGGAATACAAGGATACGGACTGGAAAGACGAGTTCTGGAAGTACGAGCAAGACATAATAGCTGCGGAAAAGTCCGGCGATGCAGTCGCGATCAAGAGTGCAAAGGAGAGATGGCGGCAGGAGCGTTTCGCGCGCGGATTTGAAATCTACCTGCACGACGGAAAAGCTCCGTCGAAAGCCCTGCGCGGTGTATTCCGGAAGTTCAAACAGTTCCTGCGCAAGCTCTATAAATTTGTGGAGAACGTCGGCGGAAAGCCCTCGGCAGAGGTCGAAGCCGTCATGGCCCGCATGATCGCCTCGGAGGAGGAAATCAAGGCGGCGGAGCTGGACGAACGATATCGTCCGATCGAACGCCTTGGCGGAAAGGAAACACTCGAAAACCTCCTTGGTAAGAGCATCGCAGAGACCTATCAGAAATGGCTGAAAGAATCCCGTGAAGATGCAGAAGACCGCCTGCGCGCAGAGGTCATGAAAGACCTGAAGAAAGAAGCGCGGGAGGAATACAACGAGAAGGTCGAAGCGGAGCGTATCCGCAAGCGGGAAGAACTCGAAAGCGATCCGGTCTATCTCGCAGAAATGGCACTGAAAAATGGCGGGAAAGAAGCGGCGGCAATCATCGGCAACTGGTTCCCGTCGATGCAGGCCTACAAGGAAGCCCGTGCAAAACGGAAATCCATTGAGACGGAACTCACGGAATACATGACCGAATATGCGCGCGGGCTCGACAAAGAGATCCTGCAATCGCGGCTGACGGATGAGAACATCGCAAAGGCGATGCAGACCCCGAAGGCCTATCATCGGCGCGTTGCACTCGAAGCGGCGGGCATGCGTGCCAAAGAGCGGCTGATGCGCCGTCTCGACGACCGCATCCAGGATGCGGTAAAGGGCGTCGAAGATGCGCTGAATGATGTGCCGGAGGATACAGACCTGCGCAAAGAGCAGGACGGCGAAGCAATGAAGAAAATCATGGCGGCCGTGCAGAACCTGCGCAGCAGCGGGAAGTGGACCCCGGAGGAATATAAGCGCCTCGAAGAGATGACGCGTGCGACCAGCAAAAAGGAAATGCAGAAGAAGCTGCAGGCGTTCTGGAATCAGAACTATAAAAAGGTGCGGGAATCCCTCCGGAAGGAGAATAAGGAGACATGGCGGCGCAAGAACTTTGATCAGCAGGTCTGGGAGAACGATAAGTTCATCCGCGAGCAGGCCCGCATGGTGCTCGCCGACCTGCCGATCAGCGAATCCTGCAATCCTGCCTATTTCCGCCGGAAGGAAAAGCAGCATGCTCGGGCGGTGGATAAGGCGCTCTCACAGGAGCGCTGGGATATCGCCTATGCGGAGAAGGAGCAGCAGGCGCTTGCGGCCGCATGTGCCTATGAAGCAACAAAGAACGAAGAAAAACTGAATCAGATGAAGGCAGACGTGCAGCGTAAACTAGGCGCGCGGACAGTACGCCTTGCCGCTGCGGAGCGCTATTGGCTGCATCATATCGCGTACCTCCTCGGGCTCAAAGGGAGCGACGTTGAAAAACCGGAAGGATATGTCGAACTCGGTGCGCTCTTTGAGAGCTACAAGAACAACCTCGACATGGACGCAGACGCACCGACGGAGATCCTCGAAATGCTCTCGAAGGAGAACAGCAGCTATCGCAAGATGAAGCTCGGAGAATTTACGCAGGCGGTCAACATGCTCAAAGCACTCTATACCATCGGGCGCGACAAGAACCGCATGCTCAGTGTCGGCGGAAAGGATTTTGACGATATCGTCCGGGAAATCCTCGCGTCGACAACAAGCCTGACGCCCGAAGGCGTCGTACAGCATCCGGTCTCGCCGGATACCGGCGGCCTCGGGTACAGCGATTGGCTCGCGAAGGTCCCTGGAATCGGAGAGCAGCTGGCCATCCTCGGGCAAAAGGGCGCAATGCCGCTCATCAAGCCGGAGATCCTCATCCGTCTGCTCGGCGAAGAGGCGCATAGATACCTCTACGGAACATACGAGCGGGCGCAGATGCGGGAGGCGGAACTCCTCGGGCAAAGTCAAAAAGAGCTCGAGCGCATCCTCTCCGCCTACTCCAAAAAGGAGCGTATGGAGTGGAAAGACCGCAACATCGACGTCGGCGGCGATAAGCTCAGCAAGGAGAACATCCTCTGCCTAGCACTCAACTGGGGCACGGAGACCAACCGTAAGCGCGTTATCGACGGTATCGGGCAGCGGCTCGACGTGCAGGGAGTATTCGCAAAGCACATGACGGAGCGCGACTGGAAGGCCGTGCAGCAGATCTGGGATTTCGTGGATACATTCTGGAAAGAAACGGCGGAAGTCGAAGAAAAACTCAACGGCTCGCATCTCGGAAAGGTCCCCGCATCTGCATTCCGCGTCGAAACGTCAGACGGGAAGGAAATAACCCTGCGGGGCGGGTACTATCCGCTGAAATACAATCCGGAGAAATCGACGCAGGCAAAGGAAAAGGAGGTCGAAGATCAGGCGCAAAAGACCCTCGCAGGGGCGCGTGTCCTAGGGACTGGGCGCAGCCATGTAAAGGAGCGCTCGGAGAACGATGTCAAAGAACCGCTGCTCCTCGAATTCCGCGTCCTGCAGGAGCATGTCTATAACGCGGCACATAATATCGCGTTCCGCATCGCGGCGCGTGACGTACATCGCATTGTCCGCAATGCGGAGTTTAAGGCATACGTCACATCGACCTATGGCATGCCGTTTTGGAACAGCCTCGATCAGTGGGTGCTGGATACATGGGCAATCGCCGCGGACGGCAGCAGTGACCGTGCAGCAACGGCAATCAGCCGGACGATGGCGGCGCTGCGCCGGAACTCGACTATGGCAATCATGGGATGGCGGCTGTGGCCGGTCGTCGAAAACGCATCCAACATCGGGCCGATGATGGATAAGCTCGGCGCCGTGGAGGCAAACGCCGCGATTGCGGACTACTACGCCAACAAAAAGGAGATGGATGATCTCCTCCATAAGTCAATATTTATGAGTGACCGCATCAACAACATGGAACGCGATCTGCGCCATGATAAGCGCCTCTTTGACCCGACCTATAAACCCGTGGAATTCCTGCGGGATAACGCCTACTGGGCGCTTGCGCAGACCGATCTCATGCTGTCTAAACCCCTCTGGTGCCGCGCCTACAAAAACGCGTTCCCGGAAATGCTCGCAGAGGTCAACCGTGAGAACGAAGAGAACAAGCGGGCGTACCAGGAGGCGCAGGAGAATGTCGAGCGTCTGCGCGCAGAAACCTATGATATGCGCAAGGAACTCTACTATCTGCGGGATGAGGCGGAGGAACGCCGATATATGGATCCTGAAAGAATGCGGGAATCCAGATATGCGGCGCTCTCCGATCAGGAGCTCATCGAAGAGCAGCAGAGATGGGAGGTTAAGATCAAGGACAGAGAAAAGGAATTCTACGAAGCAGGGCACCGGCTCGAACGCGCGTCCGAACTGCCGATACGGGAGGGCCGCGAAATCATCGAAGAAGCAGAGCTGCGCGCTGTTCAAAAGGCGGATGCGGCCGTGCGTGATGTGTTCGGATCGGGGCAGACAAAAGACCTCGCAGAGGTCCAACGCTCCCGAAATGAAGCCGTCAAGATGCTCACGTCCTTCTACTCCTTTTTCAATACACAGTTTAATGCGATCCTCGAAGCGCATTTTAAGGGCAAATACGATGCGCATGGCTACAAGTATATGCATGTATGGATGCCGCTTGCGCGTGCCGTTATCTATCGCATCGTGCTCGTAACGCTCATCGGCGCTGGGTTGAAATTCGCGCTCGGCCTCGAGGGTGACGATGAGAAAGACCGGTATCGGACGGTCAAAGACCCGAAAACAGGGGAGACAAAAAAAGAAGAGGTATCGGACTATGAGCGCTTTATGGGCGTGTTTGGCAAGAACCTCCTCTCCACGGGAACGGGAACCCTGCCGATTGTCCGTGATGTTGCGGGGCTGATCGGGAGCGCGGTATTCGATGGCACGACCTACGGCCGCAATTTTGAACTCGGATCCGTGCTCACACGCGGCGCAAAGCAGGTACAGGCGACCGTAAATCTCATGATCCAGAAAGGAAAGAAAGATCTCGAACGCGAGGAGAAGGAGGCAAAGGAGCGCGAGCGGGTTAAGAAGATGACGCCGAAGCAGCGCAAGGCATACGAAGAAGCGAAAAAGTACAAAAAGCCGGAGAAGGAAATCGGCTATCTGGATATCGCAAAATCCGCTGCACAAGCTACGAGCACATTCACGGCCGCAAGAACGGGCGTCACGAATACGATCACAGACGGGATATTATCGGCGCTGCAATATGCGGCAGACATGATGGAGACTGACAACTACTACGACCGGGATTTCCGCAACGTCATGCGCAGCGTCCTCTTTGACAAAAAACTGCGCGCAGAAGAGCCGCCGACGAAGCCGGAGAAGCCGAAAAAACCAAAGAAGAATACGCGCGGTGCGCGGTAAGTGAATCAGGGAAAGGAGAACTCACATGATCGAAAATCGGAAAACCTCGGTGACCTATCGCGGCGACGGGAATACGACCGTATTCCCATTCGCTTTTGCGATATCGTCCGCGGACAACATCCACGTTGCCATCTATGATACCGCGACGGAGGTCGCAACGGAGATCACGCGGGATTACTTTGTGGATGTGGCCGCGAAGGTCGTCCACTATCCAGGCTACGCGCCCGGACAAACCCCCGCGGAACATGCACAGCCGCCGAAACTGCCGGCCGGAAAGAATATTACAATCTATCGCAAGACGTCCGTCGACCAGCTGACCGATCTCGGAGAGAAATATCCGTTGCCGTATATCGAGGCAATGTCGGATAAGGCAACGGCCATCATGCAGGAGCATGAGGAGGCAATCGGGCGCGCGGTCATGGTGCAGCACGGAAGCGGAATCGACCCTGCCGAACTCGTGCACCGGATATTCGAGACCGGCGCAGCCGTCTCTGACAATCTCCGCGCCGCACAGCAAAGCGCATCTGCGGCGCAGCAGGCCGCACAGAACGCACAGGAAAGCGAAAGCAACGCGTCGCTCGATGTTGTCCTCGCAACCAATGCAAAAAATACTGCAGCGGAACATCGGCGTGCCGCCGAATCCGCCGCGGGCGCAGCGCAAACGGCGCGAACGGAAGCAGAGCAGAGCAGACAGGAAGCCGGCAAAAGTCAAACGGCAAGCGCCGCATCCGAAACGCACGTCAAGGCAATGGAGGAAAATATTACCTCCATGAAACAGCACATAGACGGAATCAACGTCGAAGTCGACAAAGCAGAATCTGCTGCAAAGAGCGCACAGGAAAGCGCAAAAAGCGCCGCAGAATCTGCCGCCGCCGCACAAAAAGCCGTCGGCACATACTCCAAAGCCGATCTGGATAAAAAATTCCAGGAGCTCGACCAGCAGAACGCCTCTAAGTTCGTCGCGAAATCCGGCGACAGCATGACAGGTGCGCTCACGGTACCTGCTCTGACCGCTACCGGAAAGATCAAAGCCGATGGCGGAGTAGAGGGAAATGCCTCGACGGCATCGGCGCTCAGCACAAATGTCCTGACGTTTGCCAACGGAACAAAAATCTGGGTGGAGTGAGATCATGGCGGAACTGGCTAAAAAGCTCAAACTGCAAAATACCAAAGGCGTCGTCGAATCCTGCACGCTCTACTCAACAAAGGAAGAGGCGAACGCGATGGGCGGCGTCCTGCCGCTCCATGTAGACGGTGTGGACTGCTTCGCAGCGCTGGGGGCTGTCACCGAAAGCGAAGCGACCAGCGGCCGGCAGGAGAAAAACGGAGTATCGCTTGCGATCCTAAAGCAGGGCGGAATCACACCGGGGAGTATCACCGTGCAAGGAACGGGAACATTTACCGTTCCGAAAGGCGTTGCTGTTCTGCAGCTGACATATTTAAACTTAAAAAAGCAGAAAATCACTAGCTACGTAAAAGTAGAAGCAGGGAAAACGTATGGCTATGAGACTTTGAGATTATCGGGAGAAGATCAAAGTCGCCAAATTGTGATAAATACGAGAATAGCGTTTGGAAATTTCCTCGTTAGAGAAGGAACGGGAAATATAATGAACGTGGTGGAAAAACATAAATATCCAATCACCCTCGAATGGTCAAACGCTATCAATAAAGAGACGCCTAACGGCACCGCATAAAAGGAGAGCACAATGAACAAATACGCAGAAATATTGTATGGCAAAGTACGATCCGTCCACGAAGACGAACGCGACTTTGATACATGGCGAAGCATATTTTCGCCCTCTACCTACTGGGTAGACGTTACGGGTGTGGAATGTAAAGTCGGCTACGTTGTCACATTTGACCCCAATATCGGACTTGTCCTTAGTCCTCCAAAAACGGAGGAGCCAAAGGGAGAGGATACGCATCCGACGGAAGAAACAGCCGACGAAGAACGCGTATCCATATTTGAAGCTGTCGCCGCACAAGAAGTGCGTCTCACAGAAATCGAAGAGGCCCTGCAAGCACTGAAAGGAGGTGAGAAAAAATGAAGAAGTACAGCTATATGATTCCCGTCTATGCATTCCTTGTGCGTCATGAAAAATATGCAATCTCTGAGGAGAGCAAGACGGAAGGACAAAAAGTCGTGCCTGTCATCTATCAAGAGGATGTCGCCCTCTACATTGCGGAGCATGCGGAGAAAGAAGTGTAATCACAGGGAGTAGGGGTGTTACTCCGTCGGAATAGCGCCCCTATGTATAAAGAAACAATTAGGAGGCGCAACGTGGCAAGAGGAGAAATACTGGCCGAGCTCGAGAGCATCAAAGCGCAGATTAGGACCCTTGCGGAAAAACTGCCGATGGGACGCGATCAGCTCTATGCAATCAATGAGCGGATTGCCCGTCTGGAAGAAAGCACAAAGTCCGCGCATCATCGGCTGGACGAATTTAAGCATGACGTCTGTTGGACGATTGGGATGAGTACGACCATCGTCGGCATCTTCGCGTCGATTCTGACGTGGGCGCTCGGAGGAAGGTGAGACGATGCTCAAAGTCTCACAGTGGCTCAGGAAAGGCAAAAAGTACCTGCGCAACATGACCAAAAGTCATGCGGCCATGCGTTACATAGTATGGTATGCGGCGATGCTCGTTATCGGCTGTACCATCTACGTTAGCGCATGGCTCTATGATTGGTATACTGCGCTGCGGCCCGATCTCGTGGAGTTCCGAAATTTTCTCCACGAGATCAGCGGGGCGGCATGGATTGCGGCGATTGGTTTTTTGGCCAAAGCGTTTATTGACCAAAATAACAACGGAATCCCGGACCAATACGAAGAGAAGGAGGACAAGGATAATGGAAAGAGTAAACCTGAAGGACCTGCATCTGACGTATGATGCGGGAAACCTGCAAACGCGCAGAGCAACCGATATGATCGTCCTGCATCACACTGGCAACCCGACCGATGACGACCTCTCCGCGGAGGAGATCAACGCATCGCATCAGGCGCAGGGGTGGACGTGCATCGGGTACCACTATGTCGTCCGCAAGGACGGAACCATAGAGGTCGGGCGGCCGCATTGGACCATCGGCGCGCATGCGTCGGGGGAAAACTACCACACGATCGGCATCCACGTCTGCGGGAATTTTGAAATCGGCTATCCGACGGCCGCGCAGATCGAGAGCACTGCGATGCTCCTTGCGAATCTCTGCGCGGATTATGGACTGCCGATTGACCGCGGTCATATCGTCGGGCACCGCGAGCTGATGGCAACGGCATGCCCCGGCAGGAATCTCTTTGCGCAGATGGATGAGATTGTCGGCAAAGCGAATTTTTACGCCAATCAATGAGGAGGAAAGTATGAGTCATACGATGAAGTTCCGGAAGAAACCTGTCATCATTGAGGCTTTTCAGTTCGATGGAGACCTCATGAACAGCAAGGGGCATTACTATGTCCCTGATTGGGCGGTAAAAGCGTGGCAGGAAGGGATTATGTACTATCAGGGTGCTGAACTGTACATCAAGACCTTGGAAGGAGATCACCATGTAAGCGTGGGGGACTACGTTATTTGCGGGGTAAAAGGTGAACTGTACCCGTGTAAGCCGGATATCTTCGAGGCAACCTACGAACGCGTATAGGAGGGGAAATCATGTTTGAACGGGTGAAAGATATCATTATAAAGAACAAAAAAGCCCTGATAGTGATCCTGTGCATCCTGATCGTCTGCAGTGCCTATGCCGTTGGCCGACAATCTGCATCCGAGCAGACGGCGGCGGAAAAGCCCGCAGTCCTGACACAGGAGCAGACGCAGGACGCGGCAGCACTGCGGGCGCAACTCGATATCTCACACGCCAATGCGCAGGCACTACAAAAGCGCCTTGCAGAGGCACAGGCGGGACAGCGTGCACCTACGGTGACGTATCATGTCAGCGCACCAAACGTCGAACGAGCCGCGCAGGTCGTCGAGCGGCAAATACGAGAGGATGATCCTACACTGCCACGGGCAGCGCGTGAAAAGAGTGATCGCACCGTGGTTACTCCGATCACAAAGGATAAGGACGGCAAAGACCTCCCCGCGGAGGAGCAGAAAGTCGACGTGTATAAAATCAACCTTAATAAGGCGCATAAGATCAAGGCGGGTGTTACGCAGATTGACACGCAGACCTACTGGACAGCAGGTCTGCAGCTTGGCCGCTGGGAGGGGCTTGTGCATGGGCAATCGACAAAAGTCAAGGGCGGCAGCGTGATGTATACGGTCGCAGAGTGGTAATGTTTTCGATAGCTCCGGGGCTTCGGCTCTGGGGCTTATTTTTATTCCTTAAAATATTTACGTAAAAAAATAAAAAAATTTACGTAAAACTATTGACAAAGATACATACGCGTGATATAATGCAATCAAAATAAAGGTCAGGGGGCACAAGCCCCCAGAGAAAGAGGAGGAAATCAAAATGAAGGCAGAGAGAAAATTCCACGGCATAAAGACTGCGGTCGGCGAGATGCCGAAATACGACCGCCACGACGGTCTGTATCTCGAGGTCCACTACGACCTAGAGGAAGATCGGGTCTACACCGACCTTCACTGCTCGTTCGGCTACAACTCGTGGACGGTGTACCACGACCCGGACGTTATCCCCGTCGGGATGTACTCCGAGCGAGTCACGATGGCAGAGCTCAAGGAGGACATTCGACGAGCAATCGCCCGGCGAGTAGAGGTAGCATAAGACAACAGGGGGGGCGAAAGCCCCCTGTTTTGAGTGTGTCCGACATTGAGGACGAATAGGAGGAAATAAAAAATGGCAAAGAAAACAATTTCTACGGGCGAGAACGTTGACCGCCTCGACGCGATCATGAAGGAGGCGGGCGGCAACTTCTCTGCCCGGTTGGATGAGATCGTCGGGAGGTATAACATCCTGCTCGACCTCGAGGCGCTGCCGAACTTTTCGGAGGTCGAGATGGCGATCCTCGGTGAAGTGATTTGCGGCAGTGTAATCGACCGCCGCAAAGTCCGGGGGCTGCATCTGGATGTGTTGGATGCGGCGCTTGGGACAGAAATAGACCGTGCTGAACTGAGCACGCTGATCGAGAGCATGTCGATCGGTCAGCGACTCAAGCTCATTGAGACGCTGGGGCAATGAAAATTTGAGAAAGCTCCGTACTTGCTGAGAGTACGGAGCTGTTTTTGATGGAGGGGTGAGCATGAAGATATTTTTACCAGGAACAAGACTGATGCCGAAGGTATGTACGATTTGTGGCGTAAAATACATCGGTAATGGGAGTTCGTTGTATTGCCCGTTATGTAGGGTCGAAAAGAAAAAAGAATACATGCGGAGGTGGAGAGAGAGAAGTCGCGCGGGAAAAGCAGTTATACTAGGGGAGACAAAAGGGCGTTGCGAAGTTTGCGGTCAAGAATTTGTATATTCGGCGGGGGGACAAAAATATTGCTCAGATTGTGCGGAAGAGGCATACAGAAAAAATCAGCGAGAAAAGGCACGAGGGTGGATTTACAGGGCTGTCGAAAAATATGGAGAGCAGTACCGAGAAGATAGGAACGCATCATATCGTTCGCCGAACACGAAGTGCAGATTGTGTGGAGCAAATTTGCCGGAAGAACAATTTAATTTTGATTACTGCGATGAATGCAGGTCTTTGAGACGAAGATATAGTAGATACAAAAAATTTTTCAAGGAAAGTGGACATGAAGGAAACCCGCTATCCTATGAAGAATGGCTGCGCCGTGAAAGTAAATATGAAATCATAAGAAAATGGAGAAACGAGAATCCGGATGGGACGGGTGCAGATTGTGTTAAAGATACGGGAATAGGCCTAATAACAGTGCGTAAGTACTGGCGTATCATTAACGCGGAAGAAGGAGTGGAAAGAAATTTTGTGGAAATTAGAACCTGCCCGATATGTGGAAAACAGGTGCCGGCTGCAAAAAGTGGGAAACGGTTATACTGCTCACCTGAGTGTGCTGAAATTATGGAAGGCTATCAGAAGTCACGATATAGGGCGAGAAATGGATGCCAGAAAAGCCTGTTGTCATTGGAAGATTGGATAAAGCAACACAAAAAATAGATGGTTTTGTTTGTAAATTTGACAGCTTTTTGACAGCCGGAAGGGGGATGAAATAGGGCGATATAGGGGGATATGGGAACATAGAAAATCAGATATATTGCGGAATCCTTGAAAATACATGACATGCATTATAATTTAAAACTAACGCCTCTCACAAGACGTTCTAAAATCGTTCCGCTATATTAT
>ERZ772946.131-NODE-131-length-37190-cov-11.3905_pt1 | contig 37190 bp, 31 predicted proteins | sample MGYA00511680_ERZ772946 | MGnify/ENA primary metagenome ERZ772946 (study PRJEB29015, sample SAMEA2737918) | human oral metagenome | biome: human oral; feature: human-associated habitat; material: dental | place: China | collected 2016 ... | reverse complement strand
CCGCAAAGTACTTGATCGTGCGAACCATCTGGCTCGTGTAGCTGTTCTCGTTGTCATACCAGGAGACGACCTGGACGAGTGTGTTGCCGTCGCCCGTATCGCTGACCATCGTCTGCGTCGCATCGAAGATCGAGCCGTAGGTCGTGCCGATGACATCGCTCGAGACGATCTCATCCTCGTTGTAGGCGAAGGACTCCGTCGCCTCTTTCTTCATCTGTGCGTTGACCTGATCGACCGTTACCTTGCCCTCGACTACCGCATAGAGAAGCGTCGTGGAGCCCGTCGGGGTCGGAACGCGCTGTGCCGAGCCGATGAGCTTGCCGTTGAGCTCGGGGATAACAAGGCCGATCGCCTTTGCAGCGCCCGTCGAATTCGGAACGATATTGACTGCTGCGGCACGGCTGCGGCGGAGGTCCCCCTTGCGCTGCGGCCCGTCAAGCACCATCTGATCGCCCGTATAGGCGTGAATCGTCGACATGATGCCGCTCTTGATCGGAGCGAGATCGTTGAGTGCCTTTGCCATCGGCGCAAGGCAGTTCGTCGTGCAGGAAGCCGCCGAGATAACCTTATCATCCTTCTTCAGTGTCTTGTGGTTGACGTTGTAGACGATCGTCGGGAGATCATTGCCCGAAGGAGCCGAGATAACGACCTTCTTCGCGCCGGCCTTCAGATGCGCCGAGGCCTTGTCCTTTGCCGTATAGAAGCCCGTGCACTCGAGTACAACATCGACGTCATGCTTGCCCCACGGGATCTGCGCAGCGTCTGCCTGCGCGTAGATGTTGATCTTCTTGCCGTTGACCGTAATGGAATCCTCGCCGGCCGTGACCGACTCCGCATACTTATAGCGCCCCTGCGTGGAGTCATACTTCAGGAGATGAGCGAGCATTTTCGGGCTCGTCAGATCATTGATCGCAACGACCTCATAGCCGGGAGCATCAAACATCTGACGGAACGCGAGACGACCGATACGTCCAAAACCATTGATAGCAACTTTTACTGCCATTGAAATACCCCCTGTAGAGTCCTTGTCTATGCGCTGTGCATCTTCTCTGCCGCGCGCTTCATGATCATTTATATTATAAACCATTCCCAATAAAAGTCAATTTTTTTATCTTTTGCTGCGCATGTTTTGCACAAAGTCTGCGCATATGCAAAAAGCCCTTGCCAGTGCCTCTCACTTTTCGGTAATATGTAAATATCAAACGATGAGGAGGGCCACCATATGCTCGAGCAAATCAAAGAGGACGTGCGGCGCTATGCCCTGCAGGCCGAACGGGACGGACTGTGCAGACATCGCTCGGGGAATTTCAGCATTCTTGACCGTGCGAGCGGGCTCATCTGCATCACGCCGACGGGGATGGATCGCACGGAGATGCGTGCGGACGACATTGTTGTCATCGATATGGACGGGCATACCGTTGAGTCCCTGAGTGATCGGAAGCCGACCAGCGAGCTCATCATGCACACGGCGATCTATCGGAGCCGCAGTGACATTGCTGCCGTCGCACACACACATTCACGCACAGCAACCGCGTTCGCCGTCATGAACAAGCCGATCCCCGCCATCGTCTACGAGCTCTCGATCCTCGGCTGCAAAGAGGGCTGTGTGCCCGTCGCCCCCTATGGACGCCCGGGCACGAGGGCAGCCGCCGAGAACGTCCTCGCTCCGCTCTCCGTCTCCGACGTCGCGCTCATGCAGGCGCACGGTGTCGTCGCCGTTGCCGGGGACCTCAAGGAAGCCCTGCTCAAGGCAAGCTACGTCGAAGAACTCGCCGACATCTACTACCGCACCCTCACCGTCCTCGGCCGCGAGCCTGACACGATCCCCGCAGACGAGCTGGCAAAGTGGAAATACCCAACCGTGTAATTCAGCCTCCCCCGTCAAAATGAGGGGCTGTGCGCGGAACATATAGGCCGTGAGCGGTCAACGTCATCCAATCGCATCTCGCTCTCGCCCTTGGGACGTTTTCGTATACGACCTGTTTCCCAATCAACTGCGCCCTACGGGCTTGTTTCTTGAACAGCTCCGCATTATTCACAACAACATGACAATCGTATTGCTCTTTTAGCCTCCCCCGTCGAAACGGGGGAAGGGGACCACGCAAAGCGTGGTGGAAGGGGCACTGCTATTTATTTCACGAAAAGAGGCCCACAATGAATGCAAACATCCTCGACATGGAGGCCCTCGCCCTCGACGAAGAGGAGCGTGCCCTCGTCATCATCGACCAGACCAAACTCCCGAACAGAGCCGAATACCGCCATCTCAAAACGCAGGGCGAAATCTGGACGGCAATCCGTGAGCTGCAAGTGCGCGGCGCCCCCGCCATCGGAGACGCCGCTGCCATTGGCATCTACCTTGCCGCACTTGAGATCGACACCGACGACTATGACGAATTTGCGCGCCGCTTCCACGCTGCCGCCGACTACCTCAACTCCTCCCGCCCCACCGCCGTAAATCTCTCATGGGCACTGAACCGTATGGAGCGCGTTGTTAGAAACGCAAAAGGAAACACCATCCCCGAGATTCGCCGCCTGCTCCGCGATGAGGCGCTGCGCATCAAGCAGGAAGACATCGAAATCTGCAAAAAAATAGGCGAGCATGCGCTCACCCTCGTAAAGCCCGGCGACGGCCTCCTCACACACTGCAATGCCGGCCAGCTCGCCACAGCCAAATACGGCACGGCAACCGCCGTCATGTACCTTGGTCATAAAAAAGGCTACAACTTTAAAATCTACGCCGACGAAACCCGTCCCCTCCTGCAGGGCGCACGTCTCACCGCATACGAACTCAGCGCTGCAGGCATGGACGTCACACTCATCTGCGACAACATGGCAGCAACCGTCATGAAGAATGGCTGGATCAACGCTGTCTTCGTCGGCTGCGACCGCGTGGCCGCAAACGGTGACGTCGCCAACAAGGTCGGCACCTCCGGCGTCGCCATCCTCGCCAAGCATTACGGCATCCCCTTCTACGTCTGCGCTCCCACCTCCACCATCGACATGAACACGCCCACCGGCGCCGACATCCGCATCGAACAGCGTGCGCCGGAGGAAGTCACCGACATGTGGTACAAGGAACGCATGGCGCCTCAAGGGATAAACGTGTATAATCCCGCATTCGATGTCACCGACCACGATCTGATTACGGCGATTGTGACGGAAGAGGGTGTTCAAAGGCTGCAAAAATGAGCGGTTGAAATAGGCATCTCTGTTTCACCTTTGCGTATGCAGTTCACTGCATCCATTTACTTCTTTTCAGGTTTTATACTACGTTTGATTTTTAACATATGTTTCTTTGTACTGCGCGAAATCGGTTCACCTTTTCCAAATATATATTGAGCGCGTCTCACATATGATAAAAAATTTCCACGTTTATGCTTTCCTTTACGTATAGCACTATTGTGGATTCGATTTCCATGCCCAGAATACAGATCATACAGCTTCTTAGCCTGAACTCTTCCTGTTTTTTGAACCCAATTTCGAACTCCCTTAGCTTTACGGCGCATCCGATAATAATATTTAGATACCGTTTTCCCCCGCAATGTTACCTGCCTGCCATCAAAAGTAAATCCCAGATAATCCATTGCATCTTTACCTGCTACACCATCATGCAGAAAAACTTCATTGCAATTAGATATGTTATGCTCAGCATATTGGTAAATCTGTGTCTTTTTCGATTCTAATACCAGTGATGGTATTTTCTCTATTTCACCTTGAATAGTCAGATACTGTTCTCTAAAAACAGCATCATCCGTCTTCGGAAGAACGATAATAAAGTCATCACTATAACGCATATATAAGCCTTGAAATGACTGCACAAACTCAAAAATTTTCTTATCAAACTCTAGCATATAAATATTTGCAAACACAGCACTAATGGCTGCTCCCTGTGGAATTCCTTGATGACAGACATTCTTTTCAACTGCTTTATGCTCTGCCGTTTCCTGTCGACCTTTTCGCCTGTTAGCAAAGCTCATTTTTTTGAATTGTTTAAACTCGCCATCTGACATCAATTTATCTCTATGACCAAGAGCTTTTCGCTCCTTATGATTATCCTCTTTCCCTAAAAATTCTAGTATGTCCTCTATTCTGCATGTTGCATATCTTGTTATATTCTTATAAATTGCATAAACATCGTCTGGCAATACGTCCACATCTATCAAGCTGCATAGTTGGCGTTTTAGATAAACATGATCAAGTGAACCAAAAAAATTTTTAAAATCGCCAATTATGATATAACATTCTCGTTCTTTACGAATGAAGTCTATTGCTTCTTTTGCAAAATGGATGTTGTTTTTATGTAAATTATTTCTATATGCTATTACCGCATTATTTATATTATCTTTCAAAACACGTTGGTTATACCGCTCATTTAGAAGAAATCCATAGTATTGGTATATACAACGATCTAAATGTGTTGAATAGCACAGTTCCCTATACTTCTCCCTTTTTCTATCTTGTAGATTTTCTGCTTGACCATTATATCTTGTATAGTCCTTTTCATATGAAATAAACGGATAAAAGTTATGCTTTTTTATTTTTTTAGGATCTGTAATATAGTTCCATATCCATTCAGACTGCATGGAGCCTCGACTGCCAAAATGTGCGTATGCTCGCGCTTGATTCTTTTTCCTCAATTCATCTAAAGTATTAGACATATTCGTCTCCTATAACGCAAAACCCATCGGTCTGGGTGACAACATCCCGTTACCGATGGGTATACAAATTATGATGTTAAGCATCTGCTTAACAGTTGTCAAACACAATCTTCCATTGTGCTATAATAATAATGGAGGTATGTCAAATGGATACAATCAGCTACACTTTCAGCTTAACAGTTAGCCTTCTAACTAGGGAAGCTGCAATAACCTTGAACGTTCATGGTTATTGCGGGCTGACCAGCTCACTATTGACAACAATCCATTGCTCCTAGACCTAAATGACTAGGACAATTTCAGTATATCATCCCACATTAAAATAGTCAAACTCTACGGTTGCACTAATCAACAAAAACTGGACACGAAAATCTAAAAATTAGTCACGGGAACTGGGATATGGATTGGAGATCTTCCATAAACCCGACAGTCTATGTCCAAACGATGCTTCTTGGTGTACTTCATGTGATAAAACCTCCTGTCTGCATTGGGAGATAAGCTGTCCACTGCATGACATCCTGTGTACAGAACTACAAGCAATGTCTTTTTCTTCCCCTGTGTCCAATTTTAGTTTACTACTTCATCCTTTACATATGTCTCTTATATGATTAACGGAGCATATAGCTTTTTTCTTTCTCCTTTTCTCTTCGATAGGATCAAAAATACGAATCAAGGCAAGATTAATAAAAACTGATGAAAAAAAGAAAAACCCGATCAACAAAAGAAATACAGGAGCATTCATTGTCCACACTAAATCTGCAGAATTCAGCATAAACACCATCACAATTATGCTCATTGTATAAGCAATCTCTCGACGTAATTGTATACCTGACGTTTGATATACGAGCCATCTTTCCCTGTATTTCCTTGCATATTTTTTAAAATTATCTCTGAACTCCATTTTCTGCTGTTCCGTAAGCTTCTCAAAATACAAAATATTGCAATATATGCGTTCCATTACTGTGTATATATTATAAAGATGACATGGCGCAACTCCATACTGTTCACTCAAGATTTCTTTTATAGCATCAATCTCAGATTTTTGAGGTACCTGTCCGGTAGATAGAAAGCATTTAATAATTCCCTCAAAATGTTTATTTGCCCTTCGATGAGGAAATAAATATAGTTCAATATATTTAGGCAACCTCTTTATAAAGGGAATTACAAGTCCTGCCACTAAAGCAATTATAACATCTTTAAGCATAATCCCTCCCCTGTTATTGCTGTTACGAACCTTTCTTAGGCTTTATAATTCATATGATGATCGTGCCCTCCTTCTTCATATGTCCATCAGCCAGTTATTCATTTTTTGATCCAGCGCCTCTAACAAATCAGCATAGCGCGCCTTCACTTCACGATAGATCTCCCGTGCTACATTTTCATCATAAGTATCCGAGGACAAATTGCGCTTCTCCATCATATCCAGCCATTGTTCACCATCTGAGATCAGCCCCTGTTTTCATCCTTCGCAGATGCTGGCGCGCGGACTGTTTGCCTCGATCCCCTCATACTCCAAAATTGCCTTCATCAATTTCCACGCAAGCTCAAAACAAAATCCAAAGCGCAGAATCGTCGCATCCAAATGCATATCATCCAGATCGGCTTCTTTTAAGCGCTGTCTGCAATCGCAATAAAACACGATGATAATCTTCTGCTTTAGGGCGGATCCGCTCTACTGTCATAATAATTCTACCTGCGTCCACACAAAAAAGGAGTTTCCCCTCCCGATCAATCACACCTCGCAACACTTCATTCGCTTGGTGATCATAGAGAACAATATCAAAAGTATAGGGTAAATTGCTCTGCTCAAATACCCTCAACAACGTACTTCTTAATATCTCGATCACTTCCGATCGCTAAATCAACATCGGATGTGACACGGCAATCTCCTCGTGCTCTTGAACCAAAAAGTCGAACCCAATCGGATCTGATTACAATACCGTTCTAAGATATGATAGATTTGTTTCCACTGTGCACTCATTAATCCATACACATCTTATCACTCCGATCAGTTTCGATGTTGTATATATTCTCTCTATAAACCAATATTACCTTCTTGTTAATGCTCCAACTACAAAAGGCAGTACCGTATTCTATCTCACCAACGAATACGATACTGCCTTTTACGCTTACAAATTCTCTTTATACCACTGGATCGCTTCCTTGATCCCCTTTTCGAAATCATATTCTGGCGCATAGCCGAGATTCCTGCGGATCTTCGAGATATCCGCCCCGCTGTAGCGAATATCGCCCTTACGCTCCGGGCCAAACACGGGCTTCATATCTTTTCCGAGCAGATCCCTGAGCACCGCATACATCTCATTGAGACTTGAGCTCTTTCCAAAGGCGACATTATACGCCTCACCCGCCGCCTCATGCGGAGCAACACATGCGAGGAGATTCGCCTGGACGACATCCTCCACATAGACGAAGTCACGCGACTGCTCCCCATCCCCATTGATCGTCGGCGGTTCATCACGGAGTAGGCATTCGATGAACTTCGGAATTACTGCTGCATAAGCGCCGTTCGGGTCCTGCCGTTTTCCGTAGACATTAAAATAACGCATCCCATAACAGTCGAGGCCATAGTGCATCGTATATTGATGCGCATACTCCTCTGCAGCAAACTTTGTCACCGCATAGGTCGAGAGACGCTTCCCGATGATCTCCTCACGCTTCGGCATCGTCTCATCGTCACCATAAACCGCAGCACTCGACGCATAGGTAAATTTCTTCACGCCGTTTTTCGCGGCCGCCTCCATCATGTTCACCGTCCCCATGATGTTGGTTATCGTATACTCGAGCGGTTTTTCGATACTCTCCGGTACACTCACGTCTGCGGCGTGATGCAGGACATAGTCAACGTCCCTGCATACCCGATCACAAGTCCTAAAATCTCTGATATCGCCCTCAACAAACTCAAACTTCAGGTTGTCCCGAAATCCCTCGATATTCTTCACATACCCCGACGACAGATTATCCAGCACGCGAACGCGATGCCCCATCGACAAAATCGCCTCGCACAGATTCGAGCCGATAAATCCTGCGCCACCTGTGACAAGGAACAAGCTATTCTCAGGGAATACAATCGTTCGGTAGCTCATAATAGGACCTTTCATAGTAACGTAATGGAACAGATTTAAACATCAATCTCATTTCAGAACAAAGTTGATTCTCGGCGATCAGATAAAGCGAAGTATATCATATATTCTCTCCCATATTATATTGCAAAACATCATTCACCGCATTTGTCAATTGCTCTAGCCGTCCTTCCCCTTGCTCAATGAGCTCTAATTTATTATATTGCGGGAGTTGTTCGAGCTCTCCAATGAATTTTACCATCACATCTTTAAGATTTTCAGGGTTCTGTTTTTTGAAGAAAAATACTAGAGGAGATTTAAGTTCTAAATTCACCGGTATATCTGACAAAATAATCGGTACACCTAATGATATTGCATTGTATGCGATGCCGCCTCCCGGATTCCCTTCAAATAAGGTTGGCTGCAATGCAGCCTGAGACTGGCAAAGAATCTTGATCTGATCCGCCTTAGGAATATAGCCTAAAAAATGTACATATTTTTCCATGTTATTTTTGTGCAAAGTCTCAAGCAGTCGCTGAAAATATCTGGGATCCCTATAGTCATCCGTCTTTCCCGTACATACAATATGATAATCCGTATAACCGGCATCATGCATTAGCTTCAGTGCATCGAATGCTGTTTTATGATCTTTATGAAGCCAGAATTGATTTGAGATCAGAAAATACTTCTCTGGAAGATCATACTTTTCCACATCTACGTTTTCGAGCGAGAACCACTCCTCCTCCGGAATTGCCGTATAGGGCATGACGAATATCTTGGTATTCCCGACAGAATAAAATTTCTCAAGATCATTCTTTACATCCTCCGCCTCTACGATGACACTCCGTGCGGATTGGAGCAAGTGCTGGAAAGACACATCCCGATCTCTTATCTCCTCCTCGGAAAAGAATTCGGGATAATACTTATGCTGCAGATCGGGCAGATACGGAATCCACGGTATCGGAAAGTCCCGCCCCAGATCAAGCAGGGTCGGGAAGATGATATCTATATGATACTTTTTTAATGCCTTTGTGAGATCAGAGATCACATCCCAATAAAGGTCATAAACAACGACATGAACATCATCGCTGCGAAATACATCGACCAAGTCACGTGCCGTATACGGAGGTGAATACCGCCCAATCTGCCTGTGCAGGAGTTTGGTCCGAAAATGGTAGCGCAAGTCACGAGCCGCATTACGAAGCCAGCTGTCGCGTGGTATAAAAATAAAAATCTCACAGTCACTCAAGCGTTGCAGCGGAGCGACATACGCCTTCAAGAAATCAACGCCTCCGCCCCAGCCAATAAACCCTGCGCCGACCATCGCAACTCTCAATACAGCACCCCCATAAGTATCAAATCTTCTCTCCTGTCAGCCGCTCATAGTCCTGTGCCAGCAGGCTTTGACGTCTGTTTCGAACCAACAGCCTCCCAAGACGGCTGATGCACAAACGAAATTTCCAATAAGGAATACGCTGTCGTGAAAAGATGTGCAACCCATTGCTTCCAACATAGTGCCGTCCGATCAATTCAGCACAATGTACCAGCGCGCGCTTCGTATAAAAAGAAATATGCTGGCCTGTAGACGTGCTATAATACCACCATTCATTTGGTTTCGGCACGGGGTCTGGCAGAAGCAGCGTGGAGAATATAACCGCATCTCCAAGTTCGGCAATTCTCCTTATTTCATCCAGGGGGGCATCATAGTGTTCGAACAATTCGAATGCCGTCACCACATCATAATGCGTCCGGTTCTGCTCGAACCCCCTAGCAAATAGATTCTGTGTGTATTTATCATACCATTGGAAATCAAAGCCTTGATCCCGCATCAGCCGCACAAAGATGCCATATCCTCCGCCAACGTCGAGGAAGGTCTGTGTCTGCGGAAAAAACGCAGACAGCAGACGGCTTACCAGCAATGTGTTGTCGTTGTTCCTAGCCAGTATTCCGATATCTTCTGCATCGATAATATCCGCATATGCCTCATCCAACCAATATGGCTTTTCCGTCTGGACGAAGCCGCAGTGCGGACATTGATAATACGATATATCATATTTTTTCAATATCCGCGCTTTTTCCCAAAGAGGTGTCACAGATCCGCAGATAAGACAGTTCATACAGGCTTCCTCCCTGCATCAGTCAGCATGCGTTCCAGAGGTCTGATAGAACTCATGAATCACATTGCAAATATATCTGACCTGATCCTCGTTCAGTCCTTGCCAGCTCGGCAGATTCATCCCACGCCAGCCAATATCTTCAGCGTTCCTATGCTTCTGATATCTCTGTGAGTACATCGGCATTGTGTGTACGGGGTAAAATACTGGGCGCGTTTCCACATTTCGGTCCTTCAAGAGTTCACGCAAAGGATCCCGCTCCACACTCTTTGGAACAAGAATCGAGCACATCCAGTAGGAGTGCCGTACATTCGGGTCCTCTTGATGAAATTCTACGGGGGTTCCCTGCAGATACTTCTTATACCAGTCTGCAACATCTCTCTTCTGCCGGAGGAACTTATCTGCCTGCTCCAGTTGGGCAAGGCCGATCGCCGCGCAGATATTTGTCATACGATAGTTATATCCAATGACATCATGCCAATACTGACGGAACTTTGCCATGCCTTGGTCCTTGAGATGAGTTGCACGTGCATAGAGCGTCTCATCATTGGTCACAACCATGCCGCCCTCTCCGGTCGTAATGGTCTTATTGCCATAGAAGCTGAATGTTGAGATATCGCCAAAAGTCCCGACATGCTGTCCCTCAAAATAGCTGCCAAAAGCTTCCGCACAATCTTCCACCACGAAAAGGTCATGCTTTCTCGCAATCTCCATGATACGCGTCATATCACAAGGATGCCCGTATAGATGCACGACCATGATCGCCTTGGTTTTCTCCGTGATTTTACGCTCAATATCATCTGAGTCGACCTGCCAGTTCCCTTTCAGCGAGTCAACAAATACGGGCGTTGCCCCGGTATAGGCAATCGCATTAACAGAAGCCACATAGGTCAGTGTCGGCACGATGACCTCATCACCGTTCCCGATTCCCAATGCAATGAGTGCTAAATGAAGCGCCACCGTCCCATTTGCAACCGTGATTGCATGATCTGCTCCAATATATTTCTCAAATGCCGACTCAAACTCCTGCACGAACTTCCCTTTTGCAGAAATCCAACTCGTATCCAGACACTCATTTACATACTTTTTCTCATTGCCGGTAAGTGACGGCTGGTAAACAGGAATGAATTCCATGAAAATGCCCCCTTTTTATCAATTTGACAAGTCCACCTCATAGACCACGTTGTTTGACACGGCGTATAATCCTATCAAACTCCATCACCCGATTATCATATGTATGATCCTGCAAGCACCGTTTCTTTCCGGCCTCCGCTATTTTTTCCCGCTCTTGGGGATGCTGGATCAGCCACCTTGCCTTCTCAACACAGTCATCAGGAGAATCATAGACGACGACTTCTTCATCAGGCGCAAAAAGATCTGCTATGTTCTTCTTATTATCTGTCAACAGACAGCTTCCGACACCTGTTGCCTCATAAAGCCTCATGTTCGAAGCAAAGTCCGGCGACGAATCTGCATGTATGTTCAGAACGACATCAGAGTCATACAGCGCATCAAACATCTCCATGCCGAATACAGCAGGAAGCGAACGTCGATACAAGTTCATATTGACAGGGAAGAAAGGGCGTTCTCTACGGGTACATATCTTCCCTATCATAGGCAGCGACGAGAGGATATTTTCTCTCACCCGCTCCGGAAAACATCGGCTCATGTCGTAAAGGCCAATAGCTGCAATCGCTTTCAGAAGACTTTTCTTCGTAACGGATGCACTTGGTGAATAAAGATCCAACGGCAACTCATCAAGCAATCTTAATAATAATTTTTCACGAAACAAGTGATATTCTTTTCCCCTGACGAGACTCCCAATAAACGATATGCTGGAATGTCTTGTTCTATCCTTCGTCAGCGAAAATCGGACATCGACGGGAAAAGCATGATTCATATGAAAGGCCCTGGCCCCCTCCTGTTTCAATACAGCAACACTCTCAGGCGCGCAGCAGAGGATGATATCCAACGTCTTCCATATTTCTTCCCTAGCGGGGTCTTTTGCCACAGCACTGCCAGCCCATCCAATGATCAGCTTTACAGATGGGACCTCATTCCTTACACACCGCAGGAGTTTTGCACTGCAGCAATCTGCTGCAAAGATTATTTGAGGACGATATTGCTTTATTTGCAGCAGCAAGATATCTTCCAGTGACAAGCCCCTCTCGTGAACACCATTTTCCCTCAACCAAATCTTTTGCAGAGGCCGCGCATTCATTACGACATTCGCAGTTTCATACCCTATACTTTCTAGCGCCTTGCACCAGCCTGTTGCAAAATAATTGATATAATACGAATCTACATTTGCTTTAAGTTCCCGATATGAAAGGTTATCTTTCCCTTCATGCTTCAGATGGCAAAAAACTTTCTTCACAGCCTCCGGATATGCGTTCCCCACCCAGAAAAGCCTCATCATCAAAGACTCCAGTAAGTGCAGACCTGTCGATCATCCCGCAAGGAAGGGTACGCACTCTTGACATCAATAAATATACGCTCTGACGGCCGTATCTTCCCAGAAAAGAGCGAGAGCAATCTATCACGCCCCACCTCGATGTAGCTGTTATGCGCCACAGCCAAGATCAGACAGTCCAGATTTGACAGATCTTCCCAAGACGAAAGCGTAATGTGGTACAGCCTTTCCACTTCATCAATATCGGCATACGGATCATGTAGAAGTGGCTCTATCCCATACTCCCTCATCCGGTGGACGATATCGATCACCTTCGTGTTCCGTATATCAGGACAATTTTCCTTAAATGTAAGCCCCAGGATAGCGACGCGTGATTTTCTCACCTGTTTATCAGCCAAAACCATCTGACGAATGGTCGCATCAGCGACAAAAGCCCCCATCCCATCGTTGATTTTTCTGCCGGATGCGATCACAGCACTGTGATATCCGAGCTTTTCGGCCTGATAAACAAAATAATATGGATCTACGCCAATACAGTGTCCACCGACCAACCCAGGTCGAAAAGGAAGGGCGTTCCACTTCGTCTGCATAGCGGCCAGGACATCCGCCGTCGAGATATGCATCCTGTCAAAAACCATGGCGAGCTCATTCATAAACGCAATGTTAATATCGCGCTGGCTATTTTCTACAACCTTCGCCGCCTCGGCCACCTTGATAGAGGGGGCTCTATGTACACCGGCCTTGATGATAAGGCTATAGATACGTGCAACTTCCTCCAATGTATCATCATCCATTCCCGAAACAATCTTCGTTATGTTTTCCAGACGATGCACCTTGTCGCCAGGATTGATGCGCTCAGGAGAATAACCAATGCGAAAGTCCCTGCCACAGGCCAGCCCAGAAAGCTCTTCAAGAACAGGACGACAAACATCCTCCGTCACACCGGGATAGACTGTTGATTCATAAACTGCGATAGAGCCATGCGATATATGTCGCCCTACGATCTCACTCGCCTGGATGACTGGAGAGAGATCCGGTGTCTTATCCGGATTGATTGGCGTGGGAACCGCAATGATGAAGAACTTCGCCGATTCCAGCTCATCCTCATCAGACGTAAACCGAACTGTCGTGGATGAGATAACATCATCTCCGACTTCTCGTGTCGGATCTTTACCGCTGTTATATTGTGCAATCTTATCCGCGTTGATGTCAAATCCAATAACGTCAGCATGCTTGGCAAAAGCAACGGCTAGGGGCATCCCGACGTAGCCGAGCCCGACAACTGCTATTTTCTTTTTTTTCCGTATAACATCTTCATACAGCAACATCAACAGCCGCCCTTCTCGATTATGATTGTTCTAATCCACTGTTATTCTGCCGCCCTATGCAGCAAGGGAAAATAAGCTTCGGCATTTATCCGCGGCAGATAGTATCTGCTCATCGTGGAAAACAGGTGCAGCGACGCCGGCACTGTTCCAACAGCGGACGCATAACCTGCATGCTTCACCATCTGAATGGCACGCAAGGAAATATCATCTACACTTCCCCATGGGTATGAAAAATGTCTGACCGCTCTTCCGATTAGAGTCTCCAGATCCTGCTTTGAGCCATAAATTTCGGACTCCAGATCTACGCATTGTGCGCAGTTCACATGATTCCTAGTGTGTGAACCTATCGTACACAGCTCATCTCTTGACAGCTCGGCAATCTGCTCCTTGCTCATAATTCGCGGCATTCCAAGCTGTCCACTCGGCACATAGAGAACAAATGGGAGTTTTCTCTCCTTCAATACAGGATAGGCATGGTAGTAGAAATCATCCATTGCATCATCAAACGAAATCACACATTGCCCCGTATAAATCTTGTTGGACAACGACTTCAGACATTCATCCATGGAAACGAATCGATAGCCTTCTCTTGTCATATAATCTAGAATCCGTAGGAAATCATCAAGAGAACAGTAACAAGAAGGAGCATCTTCTGTTTGACTGGGAGATACCGTATGAAACATGATAATGCGAGAAAAATTTTTATGAAACACTTTCATGGGTATACGATATAAGGCATTGACGATTCGCCGTAAGAAGTGTTTTTCCAAATCCATAAATACATTCTTCCTATTCTCTTGTTCAGAATATCGAACACATGAAGAATCGCCTCTATCTCCTGTCTCGAATAATGCTTTCCTTTGGCGAACGGCAGTATAGCCAGTAATCATGTGATACGATGCTATTCCTCAAAGGGGCCTGAAGTCTTCTAGGGATATATTTCAGGAATGCGCTGCACAGCCACGATTTCATACTGCCTCCATATGCGGCCGGTGGAGCCTGCATCGCACCATATTCCGGAAGGATGGTATAGGGAAGATTCCTATCATGGCAAAAATTCTTCATTTTTTCATTTTCTGTCTCATAATCGCTCTGGTGTTCATATATTATCTGTGCAGCATCCTTCAATATCCCTTTAAGGACATTTTCTTCCCGACAGCGATCCTCACGCCCCAGCAAATGCATCGTATAATTATAGTCCGCAGAAATCATGTTTACATTCGTTATCCGCAAATGCGGGACCGTAGCATATCGGAGGCGTTCCACACCGCAGGGACTGGATTCTTGAAAGCGGCAAGCAGCTTCATACGAAACAGAGTGGCGCAGCCCTTCCGAATCCTGCAGCGGAATCGCCACAAACAAATGGTCATGATGAAAGATCAACGATTCGATTTCGCTTAGAAGCAGTATCGGCGGACCATAATCTGGATTGAAGAAATTGAATACATCACCATATCTGCATTCTATCTGATGTAGGATTTCTTTTCTTATAACTCCGCCCAACAGGCTTCCGCAGCCCGGTATCCCTCCTGGGAACTGATAGTTCCCCCGAGAAAATTCCAGCTTCTTTTGGATTTCGACTTCCGGGTCACGATGTTCCCATGTATCAGTCCAATCATATCGGCGCAGAATACCAGCATAGGAATCATTATCTTGATCTATATCATAAAAATCCCATCCCCAGTTTATCATATCCGGAAAGTCTTCTTGGACGATGCAGGCATGTAGGTGCTGAAGAGACTCTGTATACATATACATCTTGTCTTGTAGAAAACCAATATATCGTCCAGCAGCAGCATGCAGTCCATACGACCAGTTTCCACACATTCCTAAAACAGGTTCATCCGGCGGGTGCACGTACACGAACCGTTTATCTTGATATTTTTCAACAACCTCCTTGCAGGAGAGCGCTGCATCATCGTAGTCATCGGTAATAATGACCTCGAAATCCGAAAAGGTCTGGTGATGCAGGGAATATAGCGCAATATCCACCATATTCGGTCTTGCCTTCGTCGGTATGATTACTGAAAAAAAGGGCATAGCCGCACATCACTCCGTTCCTGATCGCAAATGCATGCAGTTCACGATCCTGCCAGCTTAGATATGTATTTATATATACGATCCCTTGCCTGCTTCTTGAATGACAGAGCTTCCTCGAGACGAATGTTTTTCTTCTGAAACCTATTCATAAAGACATCCGCACCAACAGCATCCGAGAAAGCCTTTTCCAAGCGCCGATAGCATCTCCTGTCATCCTGTGTAACACCGAACTGATTCCAGATCTCTTCAAGACTGGTTACATTTTCCAATAGAGAGGGGTGAGAATTATAATAGAAATTCATCATCGACCTTTGGAAGACAAACGAAAGAGGTGCATCCGGATAAAGCCATTCATAATCAATAATGACAGGTCCATGTGTCGTATATAAAATGTTGTCAGGGTGCAGATCAATATCCACCATTCTAGCAGAAGAGGTGCATACAGAAAAATCCAGTTCGTTGTTTTCCTGTATGCTCTTCCCCTCCTCCAGAAAATGATAATATTGTCTCAGCTCCGAAAAGAATTCCTGTTTTCCTTGATGATATCCTATATCTGCAATCCGGGCCCCCCATGACACGCCTTCGACAAAATCAAATCTTACAGTATCTTCGTCCTCCATCTGAACCGCTGCAACATGTTCTTTGCCATAGATATCGCAGAGCACCTGATAATTAGAAATCATCCTCAATATATGCGGTCTTGCAACCGGTGTCAACGCCTTTTTTCGTACGACGTTATACGCCCCATCCGCTTCTATGAATGTCGCAATCTGATATTCCGGTCTTCTCGACCGGGAATATCTACTGTATATCGTCTGCATCATATATTCTCTCCTTACAGATGGCAAAACACTAGAAAGGAGTTTGCAAAAATATCGAAATATCCATTTTCCAGCAATCCACGGGCCGCTTTGCTTTCATCGAACAAGGAGAACCGATCGCTTGAATAGGAAGGGGAAGCCGAAGCGATATCACCTGCTGTCGGCAGATAGCGGTCTGAGAAGACCGCCTCCGGAATCTTATAGTCCGGCAAGGGATAATACCACTCCAAACGTTCAAACCCGACTCTATGCAATATTTTTGCAAGCTCGGCCTTGCCAAAGGTCCTTATCCCCGGGTTGTCTCTATAGCCTTCGATTCCATCAAATAGCTTTCCCGTATGATCCTCCACTGCTCCCGCCCAATATTTCAAGCCATAGCGATTCTCTATCGCTATGATGAGCGTCCCTTTTTCTGTCAGATAGCTTTTGCACTGCTTCAGAAAATCAACATAAGGGTCCCCGCCTTTTGTGAATTTTCCTGCATATTCCAGAACGCCAATCAACGTAACATACTCGAACTGCTCAGGAAACTCCATATCATTTAGGTTTCCAACCTTTATGTTGAGATTCTCATGCTCATGATAGCGACAGGCAGCAATAGAGGCTCGACGTTTAGAAAGCTCTACGCATTGGACTTTTTCAACTTTGTCCAGAAAGACCCCCGTCATCCCGCCGCAGCCGGAACCGATTTCCAGAAGAGAGGCATTGTGCTCGAACGGATACCACTCCAGGAGATTCCTGCGCATCGGCGTCAGGTGATAGAATATTGCCCAACGATCATCGTTCCCCAAGATTTCCTCTACAGGTTTTTCACAGCGCACAAAATGAAAAAGGTCCTCTTCTACATCGCCGTCACTATATATATCCTGTCCCCCATACCTCGTCAGATCCAATCGTCTGAGATACTGCTCTTCAGAAACCATTCTTCAGTCAGCTCCTTGCTTGATGCAACAGTTCATGCATCCACCAATCATCAATATCATCAACCTCGATCAGATAATTTCTTCGGATCTTCTTTATGACTTCCTGCCTCTCAGGCTCATTCCACCAGCCCGAGACATCTTCACGTATACGGTTCAATAGGGATGCCGCCTCTTTGCAGTCATAGATGATGATTCCGACAGACTCCATCAGACGTAAACTCTCAAGAGCTTCTTCCCTGAAACTACACACTTCTCTATCCAAAAGCATGATAAATGGCTTATCAAGATACAGAGCCTCTCTCCATGTCGTTGATAGATGATCGCATATCATCAGCCTGCATCTCGCCAAGGTCTCAGCGAAGGAGCTGTTCCTATCTACGATATCTACTGCCCCGTAATTAGATGCCGTCTTTTCCCTTCCTGAGAATCGTAGCATAGGGAATGTTTTTTCCATCTGAGAAACAATGTGCCAGCCGGAGTCCACATAATATTCCCTGACATATAAATCATTCCTGGTTTTTTCCTCTAAAGCCGAAAAAAATTCTATCTGACGACTCATATATCTTATTTTATAGATATCCTCTCCTCTATATTCATCATATCTAGGATACATAAGCAATGCCGTTCCTATAAAAAGAATATATTGGTCTGAAAGCTGCATATCTTGATAATAATGGAATTTATAGGAAGGACCACTAAATATTTTGCATCGATAAGATCGTGGGCACACTTCTTCTCTTGCCCAAAAATAAAAACTGTCATCTAAGTATTCTTCTTGATCAAATATTCCATCAACGATTTCATAGTCCCCCCCATGCTGGAGCCCGATGATTTTCACCCCTCGTCTTTGTGCCAAAAAGGAGAATATTGTTTCTTTGCAGGGAGACAGTATCCCTGTAGTAGAAAAAATAAGCTTTAGTCTTTTGTGCGCTCTCAAAAAAGAGAGACTGCTCACATGATGATATTTATATTCCTCAAGATACAGTTTTGGCAATGTCCGTCCTATGACATCTGCAACGATGGGAGATATAATTTCTAGCCCCCTTAGTGCTGATGTCAGTTCCTCTCTTAATTCGGAAGATCTCGGAGCATCTATTTGACGGGAAGGATAGTATAGCGGCTGTATCGTTCCAAAACTTCGCGCTATCCAATTGATAGTCGTATCAACAGAAACATCTAAGCCATAATATAACACTTCCGATTTATTATGACAAAAGATCCGATAATAATAAGATATTGCCCTTTTCATTGTACGCAATGGTGATTCTATAAAGATTTTCTTTATTTTACAGCATACAGATTGTAGAAAAGATTTATCTCTTTTCGCGCCTCTTACTTCTCCAACAACAGCCTCTTCCAAATCAACAGCATCTACACGAATATCAAAATATTTTTTTGCCAGGTAGGTATAGAGCCAAAGATGATAGTCATCCCTCCACAAAGCATGCGTTCCACTTTCAAAAAATTCTTGTTCTATAATTGTTTTTGGGGCGTATGTATAGAATATACGATCTGGATATTTTTTCTTCAGCTCCTGAAATTGTACTATCTTTACTTGTACATCATATACGACATAAAGCAACCACCTAAAAAATATTTTTTCCCAGTATTCTCTATCTTCATGAATATGGCTATATATATTGACAAATTGTCCGATATTCGCTGCAATTTCTTTAATTGTATCTTGGAAACTTTGATCCTTGACTGGCAACGGGGCATTAAAAAAAATATACTGCAGACATACTTTTTCTGCTTCATCTATTTGCTCGAAATATATCTGATTCAGAAAGATCATATCTGCATCAAGGTTCCAAAGTTTTTTATTTGTACTCAACGGAAGAAATATCTCTTTATCTCTTATATTCGACCCCGTACTCATTCTACAAGCTACCTTTCGAATTGACTATACATCAAAGTCATCATATTTCCCCAGTATGATGGCGCAGAAAAGTCTATCTCCTTTCCTTCCTTTTTATATTGGAGTGCTCTGGCCATTTTTAATAAATCTTCATTTTCATCTGCATAAGGAGTTTCAATATAAAAATATCGCTCTCCAATTTTTTTCAGCCCAATCTGATCAAGATACGTTGTCAAAGCAGATTCTGTAAATCCAATGAAATCAGAACCTGTAACAGGTTGGGTAAAATATTTCCCAAATAACCGAAATGCAAGCGCGTTCATATTGGGTTGCGCTGTAATAAAGAGTTTCCCGCCCCCACAAAGCCCAGAGCGTCTAAGTAACTTTATAGCTTTTCTTATATATTTTTTAGGGTGTGGGACATATTGTAAAACACCACGGAAAATAATGAGATCAAATTTCTCTTCTCCAAAATCCATTTCATCAAAAACACCATATCGAACTCTATGCCTTTTTTTTGCCGTATCAGCGGCCTCTTCCCCATATTCTACACCAGTGACATCATAACCATGCTGTTCATAGACCTTCATGAAGGAACCATTCCCACAGCCGACATCCAGAACCTTCCCAGATCGAACAAATTGACTAGAAAAGGCATAGTCAATTTGGTACATTTGATTTCGCTTTTCCACAGTCTCCGGATCGTGCACATGAACCCGGGAGAGGTAATCACTCCAATATTTGGACAAGCCATTCTCATTCAATCGGCGTTTCGCATATACAATCCCACAACTAGGGCATTTAACGACATCACACCCCATATCATCTTGATATAAAAACTCAGCACCATCACTAGGCGCATCGTCCCACGGACATTGAGATAGTGTTTCAAAATCATCTTTTGTCAACGACTCCATGGCAACATCACGCCTCCACACATTCAATCAACTGATTCTCTAGCATTTTTTTGGCTATGGGAATGATCTTTTTAACAGGCACTTGTATTCTGTCACTAATCTCAATGAGATCATTTGTACCATCCGCATAGGCCATAAAATTCATCATTCCCTTGACATCATCATAACTTCCTTTTTGACTAACAGTCGGATATAAGCCACGCTTGCCAAATTGCGGTTCGCAAAGACAGGTGCTTTTATAAATATAATTATGCTCCAACGCCTCAATCATTTCACAATATACTTCATATGCTCCTTGGAGACCACACGAAGATATCAGGCTCATATTATCTTTGCTCGTGTGATACTCAGGGTACTCGCTATATTTAGAGCGGCACACAGCACAAACAGGAAGATCTATACCTGGAGCATTGTATTGCCGTTCATCCGATCCACGCTGCAAAAAAGAATAGCTTTTATATGCAGGATAATGAAAAGAGAGCACATTTTTTGCAACTTTATCTGCAAGTGTATCACCATAACGCGATGAAACATAAGAATATGTTCGATCATCCCCTACACAAGATAGGTTGAATCCTGCTCGAATATTACTTTTCATCTCAGCAAGATGCATGCTAAGATACGTAATTGCTCCAATAGTCTCAGGGATAAATATGATACGGCAGTTATAGCGGCGCCTTTTCTTTTCAAATAACATCTTTGCAAGATAAATGGCAACAGATGGGCCAGACAATTCATTGTTTGCCATTGAGGGGTGGCAAACATATGTTGAGAAAAAAATTTCCTCTGTATTTCCTTCTGTCGACGGAATCAGAATCTCACCATAGGTCAAACTACCATCTTTGAGTTCGCTGTCAATATAAATGTGATAGATGTCTTGGGGAAGCGCATCCTTCTGCAGTTGTGTCATGCAAAAACCGTATCGCTCCTTATAGTAGCTCGTAACATACGGTATTGCATCCGGCTGGTCTGGTTGTGTGTATATGAGAGGAAGAAGTTCTTCCAGAGAAACCCTATCATCGACTGGCCGCGAATATCCTATTACATGAAGGTTCGTTTTCTGAAAGTCAAGTACTTTCTCCCCCTTGCTGTTTTTTATCCAAGCATCACGAATATTCCATTCCTTTGGCACAGTCCAGTCAAAGGCCTGCGTTCCGCTGGGAACCTCATGCAGGGTCATCTCGGGAACGATTTCCTGTAAAATACGAAGTGTTTCACGTACACCATTCCCCGTAATGCTGCGGCAAATCGGAAAAAGTTTCGCACACAGTGCGTACATTTCATCGCCAGCACTCATAATGTCGCCCCATTTCACCTTGCATCTATTCCAGCATATCTCTCGTCAAGACAACATCCTGCGCTATGCTGTTCTTCGCTTTTCGTCCGAGAATATCGGATATTTTGCTTGGCGAGATACCATGTCCGGGACGCTTAAATGTCAGCATTTCTTCTGTAAGAATGGCTCCTATCGGTATATCTACAGCCGCAACGATGGATCGTCTTGCATTTTCACGTGCAGACTTCTCACTATTCAATGCGCAGAGTATATCTTTTCCTTTGAGTGCATCAAGATACGCCACTCCCTCAAGAATTTTTTCTGCATCGTGTGTGTCCATAGCATGGTAGTGGTCATTTCCCTGCAATGTTTTATCTACGGTAAAGTGCTTCTCGATCACCATGGCCCCCAAGAGATATGCTGTTTTGATAACATCATAGCAAACATCTGGTTTCGTATGGTCAGAATAGCCGATAATGACATTGGGGAATGTTTCTTTCAATGCACTGATTTTGGCAAGATTTGCATGCTCATAGGGGGTCGGATATTCAAGAACACAATGAAGAAGCACCAAGTCGCTGTCGCTATATTTCCGAATACATGAAACTGCCGCACGGATCTCATCCAAATTCGACGCTCCGGTGGACAGAAGAATGGGCTTATTTTTCTTTGCCATATGTGCAATAAACGGTAAATTGGTGAGATCCGACGACGATATCTTATAGACATTCATGAGTGGATCAAGATAGTCTGCCGAGGCAAAATCAAACGGCGTCGAGCAAAACTCAACGCCAATTTGCGTACAAAACGCACTGATTTCCCGATACTCCTTTTCTCCAAATGCATCGAACTTCTTAAAAAGTTCATACTGGGAGGTCATCGGTTCCTCCGTTGTATCCCAATAGGAGGGAGAATATTTTGAGGCAAGAGTTTCCGCCTTGTAGGTCTGAAACTTAACTGCATGAATTCCTGCGTTCCGCGCGGACAGCACCATGAACTTTGCAGCTTCCATTAATGATATATTCAGTTTTTTTGCGACATCATAGTAGTTGACGCCGATCTCAGCGATAAGGGTAAATTTTCCTTTTTTAGAGCGCGCTATGATTGTATCCAAGATTATCCTCTCCCAGAATAATACGTTTTACACGTTCTATACCAGACTTTAATGGAATACTGAGCATCAGATTATGCATATTCTCGCGCACAGTCGGCGTATTAATCAGCCACTCCAAGGTGTTGGTGATAAGAGATGCTTCCACTTCTTTGCCGAGTCCCAAATTGAGAAAACCATGCTCCATTTGGGCAAAGCTATGTGTCGCTTCTCTCTCGTTCTGTGAGAGAACGATAGCCGGAACGCCCATACATGCGGCTTCAAAGATAGATCGTCCCTGCCCCATAATGACCAAATCTGCGTCTTTCAGATACTTGGTGACACGAGGAACATTTGGACAGACGAATATGTTTTTTTCCGGACAGGTGACGACACCATTTCCCTCATTATCATAACCAATCCCCGTAATGAAAAAGAACCTTATACTCCCAAATGTTTTAGTCCCTGAGGAAACTGCATTATATACAAGTTTGTTGAGATTGGACGGATCGGTTCCGCCAAACATAATAACGATATTTTTTACCTCATGAGAAAACTCTTTAGGTCGCTCTATCTGAAATTCATCTCGCAGACAAACATACTTATAGCCGCTGTATACGTGCTTTCTTGGTTCGTCTTCATCATACAGCGCATTAATAACCGCATCTGCGTTCTGAACACCGGAACCAAGATCCTCGATTGTGACAACACGAGGGACGACTTTTTTTAGGTGTCTGATGTACTCGGCGGTCGTATTCAAACAGTCGTTCACCCATATATCAGGACGATATGCGGCGATGATCTCCTCCAACTCATCTTCTGTACGAAAGGTTCGATAGGGAAGATTGGTTTCCTCTATTTTTTTTATTCCGGTCACTGCTTTTGCATTTGTAACAAGCAATACATCATGCTCAATCATAGAGAGCGCGAGCGTAATGCAGTTATAGATATGCCCCAACCCTAATTCGATATAACCATCCACACGAAAAAGAATACGTTTTCGCCTCATTAAACTTTCCGTTAAGATCCAATCATGAGCATCATCAATATCTATGCTTTCCTGCTCGTCCACCTCAAAAACAGACACACATTCTCCGATGCGTGTATTTTCTCTGACGCAATTTGCACGCGCAATGACAAATGCCCCTGTTTCCATGTACTGAGGCGGAAGTTCCTGTCTGTTTTTTCGCTCTTCATAGAGAGGAAACACGCCTTCATTTTCCCGCCTCCCCCAAGAAAGATGAGGTTTGTTGATAACGCTGATTACTGTATCATACTCATGTTTGAGTGTATATTCGATGGCAACATCCAATGTAGAAACTTTAAGCAAAGGAGACGTTGGCTGCATTGTGATAACAAAATCAAAAGATTGCTGACACTTCTGCTCTGCCTGCTGTTTTGCATGATAAATAACGGGATCAAGCGTAACTAGATCGGTTGATAATTGTTCATTGCGATCAATAACCCGCGCTCCACACGAAATCGCCACATCAGAAATTTCTCTGCTGTCTGTCGTCACAAATACGTCGGTAATATATTTGCTGGCTTTCGCATTGGCAATCGCATATGCAATCAGCGGTTTTCCGTTCATCAATCGAATATTCTTGCATGGGATTCCCTTAGAGCCTCCACGCGCCGGTATTACAGCCAATATACGCATAACACCCTCTGTTTCTTCGTCCTTCACAAAAAGATCAATCTCGCAGGGTCTCGACTCGACCACGCTCAAAGCGCACACGGAAATCGCACTCTTTCAACGTACTGGTGCGATGTGCAATGGCAATGATGGTAATTTGTCCTTTGAACTTCAAGATGGTATCCGTAATGCTCTTTTCGGTCTCAGTGTCAAGTGCTGATGTCGCCTCATCGAGAATCAGGACTTCCGGCTGCTGGTAGAGTGCACGTGCGATGCCGATGCGCTGTCGCTGACCGCCAGAGAGCTTGACCCCGCGCTCCCCGACCATTGTCTCGATCCCCTTAGGTTGAGCATTCACAAACGCATCAAGTTCTGCCATCGCAAGAGCCTTATGAACTCGCGCATCATCAATTTCATCGGGAGATTCACCCAATGCCACATTCTCGCGAATGGTCGCATCCGTCAAATAGATCGACTGTGGAACATAGGCAATATTCGCCTGCCAGGCTCGAAGCTGCTGGCGAATATCTATGCCATCGACGGTAATCCTGCCGCGTGTTGGAACAAAGAGCCCCAGCAGGATGTCGACAAAGGTAGTCTTTCCCGCTCCAGACGGCCCTAGAATACCGATAAAACTTCCTTTTGGAATGGAGAAATTGACATCTGAAAGAACTTCTCCTGCAACACCGGGATAGTAAAATCCCAGATGTTCCATACGAATCTCATTTGTAAAAGAAAGTGGGGGCAGAGAGTCAGCAAGTCTAAGCTCACGGCAATGTACTTTTCGAGATTTTATTGCAAGGAGCTCACGGTAGAGTTCCTCAAACAACGGCATTTGGAACTTAATTCCATTCGAGAGCATTACAATCCGATTTGCACTCGGCATCAGACGGAATGCGGCAAGAGCAAGTACACCAAGAAGCGGAACAATCTCCATTGGCGTGTTCCCCAGAACGATTTTTTCAATAATGAGTAAAAGCAGTGCACAGACGATGAGCGTCTCAATAACCATGCGAGGAAGCTGATTTAAAAACATAAACTGTCTGTTTGCTATCCCATACTGCTCATAATTTTGTATGAACTCGTGAAGGAAAAAATGTTCCTTGCGCATGACCTTCGTCTCTTTAATTGCTCCAAGCCCCTGATTTACAGACTGGACGTACCGCGCAGCATGCTCGTTCTGCACATTCCCAGCCTCACCTATCTTTCGGCGAAAAGAACGAATCAACGCATAAATCATTGCCCCCATAACACCGGCAACCACAATAGCAGTAAAAGGATCTGCAAAAACAAGCATTCCCCATATGGTCAGTGCCGTGATAATTTCAGTCAAAAGCTGAAACGAAGGAATCAAAATATTAGAAAAAATAGCAACGCCACCGCTGTTGACATTCCTCAGCAGCACCGCTGTGTTATGATTCAAATGGAAGAGATAGGGTTTAGCAAGATAGCTCGCCATCAGTTCCTTCGAAAACTCGATCTGATTCGAGATAGAGAAGTTAATCTGCAGTCGGAGCTGCCATGCCATGTAAATATTTTTCAAAATATAGAGAAGGATGAGCAGGAGCGAAAGCCCGATGATAAGCTCCGTATGCGTTGTGATGCCAAACTTCGCAGCACACCCTGCAATCTCCGGATGCTGCACCAGAAAATCCGGCTGTCCCATGAGCGAGATGAGCGGCAGGATTGCGCCGATACCGACCGCCTCAAGGACGGCACCGAACATCATCACAGCAACAAGGAACGCACAGTAGCGCAGTTCCTTTGGTGTGAAGATGGAAAAAATCTTCAAAAACAACTTCATCTGGAAAAAGCTCCCTGCCTGTAACAGCATTGCTAGTCATCGAGGTAAACCGCAGATACAACAAAGCATACACCCAATATATAACAGTATAGATGTATGCGCGGAGAGTGTCAACTTGGCTTTTAATTTCATCATAATAAAGCGATTCTCTGCATATGGAGGTATTTATCTCTCCGCGCGCATAGGATTCTGAAGATAGTCCTCGTATGCCGCCCGTATCCCATCCTCCAGCTCCGTCCGATAGCGCCAGCCGAGGCCCTCCGCCTTTGAGACATCGAGCAGTTTGCGCGGGGTTCCGTTTGGTTTGCTCGTATCCCACAGGATCTCTCCATGATAGCCGACGACACGTGCAACTATCTCCGCCAACGCACGAATGGAGATCTCCTTCCCCGTCCCCGCATTGACGGTCTCATCTCCGCTGTAATGATTCATCAGATATACGCAGAGATTCGCCAGATCGTCGACATACAGGAACTCGCGCAGCGGCGAGCCGTCCCCCCAGCATGTCACAGACCCTGCTCCCGCTTCCTTCGCCTCATGAAAACGGCGGATCAGTGCCGGCAGCACATGGCTGTGCTCCGGATGGTAATTGTCGTTCGGACCGTAGAGATTCGTCGGCATCACAGAGATATAGTCCGTTCCATACTGCCTGTTCAGATAGGCACAGTACTTCAGCCCCGCGATCTTCGCGAGCGCATATGCCTCATTTGTCTCCTCGAGCGGCGATGTCAGGAGGCAGTCCTCCTTCATCGGCTGCGGCGCCAGGCGCGGATAGATACAGGAGGAGCCGAGGAATTCGAGTTTCCTGCATCCGTTCTTCCACGCCGCATGGATGACGTTCATCTCGAGTGTCATATTCTGGTACATAAAATCAGCCGGTGCCTCAGCATTCGCCTGGATCCCACCGACCTTTGCCGCCGCCAGGAAGACGTATTCCGGCTTTTCCTCGGCAAAGAACACATCAACTGTATCCTGCCGGCAAAGATCAAGTTCATCATGCGTCCGGGTGATAATGTTGGTGTATCCCTGCCGCTGAAGTTCACGGCAAATCGCCGAGCCGACCATGCCGCGGTGACCGGCAACATAGATCTTTGCATCTTTTTCCATCATGGCATGACACCTCAGCCCTCTTCCGCCCACTTGATCTTATCCTCTTTCGCGATTGCTTGGCCGATCTGGACTTCGATCACGACCATGCGCTCGTGTGCGCTGATCTTATGCTTCACTCCGACAGGAATATCGATCACATCCCCGGGAGCAACTGTACGCTCCTTGCCATCCAGAAGGACGGTACCGCTGCCGCTGACGACATTCCATATCTCACGCCGATATGCATGGCTGTGGTAGTTCATCGCATGCCCCGTGTTCAGCGTCACCTTGATCGTCAGGCTGTCCTCCTCAACGTCGATGATGCGGAAGCTTCCCCACGACTTCTCGGCGAACATCACGGGCTGGCTGATCTCCTCGACATAGGGCTTCATATGACTTGATGCCGCTTTGTCTGCCACGAGGATACCCTCGGGGCTCGCGGCAACGATGAGGTCCTGCCCCCCCATGACGAGGATGGGGACATCCAGTTCATTGACGACATGGGTGCTGCGGCAGCGCTCGTCCATTGTCACATCGCCAAGCGCCGGCTCATCCATGATCTCGGTCAGCGTATTCCACGTGCCGAGATCCTTCCACGTACCCGCATAGCGCAGGACGCCGATGTTCTTTTCCCGCTCGACAACAGCGTAGTCAAAGCTGATCTTTTCGAGAGCATCATAGGTCGAAAACAGCGTCTCATAGTCCGAACATCCGAGCAGTGCCTGCGCTCGCTCCATGACATAGCCCAGACGATAGGCAAACACGCCGCTGTTCCAGAGGGCCCCGTCTGCAATGTACTGCTGTGCAGTGCGCTCATCCGGCTTTTCACGAAAAGAGAGGACGCGGCTCACAGCAGCCTTGTCCTGCGGCAGGATATAGCCGTATTTCTCACTCGGATAGGACGGCTCGACCCCCATCAGCATAAGATCGGCCGTGCCGTCTGCCGCCAGCTGTGCCAGGCGGTGAACTGACGCAAAATAGGAATCCTCCACATAGGGATCCACAGGACAGACAGCAACAGCCTCATCCGGTGCGACGCCTTTCACATCATGCAGGTAGGCGCTGACCAGAGCAATCGCCGGAAACGTATCGCGCCGACATGGTTCCACCGAGATGTCAACCGCCTCGCCGAGCTGGCTGCGCAGCGCCGAGACCTGCATCTTCGATGTCGCTATCGTGATCTCAGCATTCGGAATCGCGCGGCGGATCTGCCCGCAGACGCGCTGTGCCATCGAGTCCCGTGTTCCGTCACTCTGGCGAAAGATCGGGATAAACTGCTTGGAGCGAATATCATTCGACAGCGGCCAGAGGCGCTTCCCCGAGCCGCCCGAAAGCAGGACGATATGCATTACACGCTCTCCTTTAGACAGAATCTCACCGTCCGTATTGCTCCATATCAGCACGCACCATCATGCGGACAAGATCGGGGAAAGATACCCTGCGCTGCCAGCCAAGCTCCCGCTCTGCCTTCGAGGCATCGCCCCAAAGGAGTTCGACTTCGGCCGGGCGGAAATACCGCGGGTCAACATCAACGAGCAGCCGTCCGGACGCGGCATCATATCCCTTTTCCTCAATGCCCGCCCCGCGCCATTCGATCTCGATGCCTGCCTCACGAAATGCCCGCTCCGCGAACTCACGCACCGTATGCGTCTCATTCGTCGCAAGCACGTAGTCATCCGGCGTCTCCTGCTGGAGCATCCGCCACATCCCCTCGACATAGTCGCCGGCGAATCCCCAGTCACGCTTCGCATCCAAATTGCCGAGCGAGAGTCTCTCCTGCGTTCCCGCGCAGATACGGGCAACAGCCAGCGTAATCTTGCGCGTGACGAATGTCTCACCGCGGCGCGGTGACTCGTGATTGAATAGAATGCCGTTCACAGCAAACATATCATAGGACTCGCGATAGTTCTTCGTAATCCAAAAACTGTACAGCTTTGCCGCGCCGTAAGGCGACTTTGGATAGAACGGAGTCGCCTCGCTCTGCGGCGCTGTATCGGGAAGCCCGCCGAAAAGCTCCGAAGTCGACGCCTGATAGAATCGGATCGGCAAACCGCTCTGCCGCACCGCCTCGAGCAGCCGAATCGTCCCGACACCCGTTGCCTCCGCTGTATACTCCGGCACCTCGAACGAAACCGCCACATGGGACTGCGCTGCAAGGTTATAGACCTCATTCGGCTGAACCTCCCGAATCAGGGCATGCGCATTGCTCGAGTCCGTCAGATCGCCGTAGTGCAGGAAGAGGCGCCCGTCATACTGCGCGTCCGACAGCAGATGGTCGATTCGCTCCGTACATGGCGTGCTGTGCCGGCGAATGATACCGTGCACCTCATATCCCTTCTCGAGTAAAAGCTCGCTTAAATACGAACCATCCTGTCCCGTAATGCCTGTTATCAATGCTTTTTTCATATCATCCTCAGTCCCTTTCCACGCGTCCGCACCATCGGCAGATTTTATTGTCACATACATGCTTTTGCCAACAAACACACGATCTAATATAATTCCATATTTTCCTAGCCGGAATAAATAGATGCACGCAAATGAGGGTCCTCTTTATAATACGCTTCATCGGCGACAGGAGCGTATAGTCTGGAGCACGAAAAGGTAATTTCAGTTCTTGATGGATATGATTATACTCTTTCCAACATGCCTCAATATCCGAACTCACTCCGGCATTTGCAAAAAAGGCAACAATCTTGTTGGTGGGCTGAATTCTAATCCTTTGGTCACAATAACACTGCAGAAAGAATTTATAATCCGCCGCAATCTGATAGTTTGTATCAAATGGGCAACGCAGGAGCAGTTCTCGCCGAACAAACATCGCTGCGTGAGGCGGCATACCGCCATGATAGGTCTCCCGATTTTGTATATTTTCATTTGTACCGATATGCTGTGTTTTATTTCGCTCATCTACACACCAAACCTGACCGCATAAAATATCAACACTGCTGTCCATCTGGCAAGCAATCTGCGAAATAATATCTTCTTTTGTCAAAGCATCGTCAGCACCAATGATCTCAACAAAGTCTCCGGAAGACATCTGGGCGCCTTTGTTCAAAGCATCATAGAGTCCCTGATCCGGTTCACTAATCCACTTGACTCCATAAGATTCGTATCTCTTAATAATCTCAACGGTGCCGTCTGTTGATCCGCCATCGACAATAATATACTCAAGATTTGGATAATCTTGATGCACAACACTTGATATTGTTTGTTCAATGGTCCTTGCCGCATTATATGATGCTGTAATGATTGTAATCTTCGGGTACGTTTTCAAACATGCTCCCCTCCATTTTATCTTTGAAGGATTTCATTATAGAAGCTTATTATGTCCTCTAAATAAACTTTTTCTGCTCCCCTCCATTTTATCTTTGAAGGATTTCATTATAGAAGCTTATTATGTCCTCTAAATAAACTTTTTCTGTATGCTTATTTATCTGAACTTTTTCAAATGCATTTTTACCCATATATGCGGCATAGGCATCATCCTGGAGCCGACTCATACAATTCATCAACGAAGCAGGATTACCACTTTCAAAAAGGAGCCCATTATATCCGTCTTCAATGTATTCGCTTGCTGCTGTTGTATTGGAAACAATCGAAGGAATACCATATGCAGCCATTTCCTGCACGACTAATCCTTGCGTCTCGTAGCACAACGATGGAAAGACCAAGCATCGAACATTCTGAAGTTCAGTATAGAATTTTTCTCTTTCTATCCAACCGCTCAAAATGGCATTGGGGTTTATTTTTTTTATTTGTTCTTTTTCTGCTCCATCGCCAATAAAAAGAACAGGAACATTCATTTTTTTAGCACACTGCGCCAACAGGATCGGATTTTTTTCGCTTGATAAACGTCCAACAAAAACAAACACAGAGTTTTTTTCCACTGTGATGCACTTGCACGTATTTATTTGACAAGGGGTCGAAAGAATTCGCACGTTGGCTTTCTCTCCCAAGTAGGGCTTAACAATATTATAGCTAAACTTTGAGACTGCAATATATCCGTCGAGATCTTTAGGCAGCCCGACAATCTTATTCTGGACAAATTGTCGAATACATCGCCATATTTTATGGGCATAATGTCGAGCGTCACAATCGGAGAATATGCAGCCCGTACACATCGCCTGCTCTGTACAAATTCGCCTCAAACGATAATTATAAAAGCCCAAGTTTGGACACGCAATTCCATAATCATGCATATGGTAGACCACCTTAAATCCCATATGCTTAGCCCGCCAAATACAACTGGAAGATAACGCTTTCTGACAAGTATGAACATGAATGATCGTTGTCTTCGCATCATATTCCATCAGCAATTGTGAGAGACGTTCTTCAGCCGTACGATTCCATATGCCTTGAACCATCGCGCGAACTCTGCTGGGGTCGTTTAGGATATCGTATTGTCCCAAACACACTACACGTAGATTCTCAACACATTTCAAACGTTCGTCCACAGGACCAACTGCTGTAAAAAGACATGTATCGAATCCTCGCTTCGCCAGCATTATAGCAGTGTCAATTGCTACTTGACTTGCTCCGCCGTTCACATATGCAAAATCATTTAATATGATGACTTTCAAAATCTCTCCACACCTAAGCTGTTGGACAATCCCAATATTTTGGAAACATACTTAATTTCTTCTTCCATGATCTTTTTAAATTATGTTCCCTCAGGCCAAGGCGATATCCTAAAAATTTCATGCCGTCCCGCAGAATCATTTCAGGAAAACGATAAGGACAGTGGCTCAAAATATACTTTAGCTCCGCCACAATAAATCTTTTCCCTTCGCCCTCTGCCTTGCCAAATTCTTTTTGAATCCATGACTCCCGCGCGTGAAAAACGCCAATATCAAAATATCTTCGAAACTCCTGAAAAAGCGTATAATCATGTGAATGATATACCATGGCATTCGCTGCATAGGCAACCTTCCATTCGGCAAGGAGCATTTTTGCCGCCACATACATATCTTCACTCAGAATTGTATCTTGAGGAAATCCACCGATCTGCTGCATGGCTTCTTTTCGATAGGCTGCGAAGGAATTTGAAATAAACGCCGTCTTAACCCCATGGTGTTTTCTGTCTGCCAAAGCGTAAGCATGACTCTTCTCCGGGTAATTTATCTCCCTTGCAATCTCGCCGAAAATTCCTGCCCCTTTATGGGGAATCTGACGCCCATATGCGCACCCAATCTGTCGATCATGAAATACTGCAAGTAATTTTTCTATTGCATAATCATTGACAAGAATCGCATCCTGTGTAAGGAAGACATATACATCAGCCTCTGGATACATTTCCATGCCCATTTGGCGCGTTCCACCGTGATTAAATTCGCTGTCATCAATTTTCCTGACCTGTACGTTCATATTGGCAATATCATCGTCATAAGATACCCCTGGCCCAGAATCAATTAACAAAACGGGAACATCAATCGTCTGATTTTTTATTGAGCGCAGCAATAAAAGGAATCTACGATCAGGGTGGTAAATCGGAATGATAATCTGCGGTTTCAATGCGGAATCTCCCCAACGGCAATACTTTGCCGCCTAATATGCACCTTTTCCTGTAAATACCGTCTTCACGGTCTTGAAGAGATACACAAGGTCGATCCAGATCGACCAGTTGCGGACGTACCAGGTATCCATCGCAACACGCTCTTCGTAGGTGGTGTCGCTGCGCCCATTGACCTGCCAGATTCCGGTGATGCCCGGAGGAACCATGTAGTATTCCTTGATGTTTTCTCCATAGCGCTCTATCTCCTGTGTCACGATCGGGCGCGGTCCTACGAGGCTCATATCGCCCCATAGGACGTTCCAGAGCTGAGGCAGTTCATCCAGACTGGTTCTGCGCAGGAACGCTCCCAGTTTTGTGACGCGCGGATCATGGGTCAGCTTAAAGGATTCTTCCCACTCCCGCCGTGCGGCCGGGTTCTCTGCAAGATACTCCTCCAGACGCTGCTGCGCATCCGATACCATCGTCTGAAACTTGTAGCACGAAAAGAGTTTTCCATGCTGCCCGACACGCCGGTGGGCAAAGATCACGCGGCCTTTGTTGTCAATCCCGACAATGATGCACAGGACGAGCAGAAACGGCAGGATGAGCAGGCCTCCGCAAATTGTTGCAGCGAGATCAAACAATCTCTTGGCAAGGCGGTTTCGCTTGCGGGCAAGGTTGTTGCGGATACGCAGCATAAACACCTTTTCGGTGTAAAATGGTTCCACGCCGATGTTCCCGAGAGGGAGCGCGAGCAAATCCGGCACGAACAGGACATCACGAACGAGCGGCTGGATTCTGGAGATCAGTTGTCCCAGGCGTTCGCTTTGCAGCCCCGGTGCCGTGATGATGACCGTATCGACGCCGGAACTGCGGATGATGGTCTTGGCATCTGCCAGTGTGCCCATCAGCTGGAATTGCTGCGGCAGCGTCTTGGAGATCGGGTGGTCATCGAGGATGCCGATGACCTCGTAGCGGTACCCGAGATCCCCGTCGAAAAAGTGAAGGACCTGTTCCGCTGTCTTTCCTGCACCGATCAGGATGACGGGCTTTGTCAGCGTATGCGTTGCTTTCAGGAGCTTTAGGAGAATATAGCGCACTGCATAGATACTGACCAGTGCGAGACAACCGAACAGCACAACATAGAGGCGCGACGCGAGCAGTCCCGCCTGCATGAAGTAGAGCGCCAGAATGCACGCAATCATCGAGTAGAGCACAGCGTAAAAGATCTTGCGCACAGTTTCGAGGACAGGCTGCATCTTCGTATATGTCTGCATTCCCCACAAGAACGCAATGAACACGAGCGGTATCCAAAAAAGGAGATAGGAGAACGGCACGTAGAAGGTGCGCCCAACAATCATCCCGTATATTTCATGCAGTTCAAACGCCATTTTCTCCGCAAACAGAATGGCGAGATAATCGAAGGCCATAAAAAGGAGGGGAGCACATAATCTGCGCATGCGAGCCGATATCTGCGATCTCGTTTGCATGAATGTACTCCCCTCCCTTCATGTCTAAGGAAAATGACTGTTTAAAAAAGCTCCAACGTCTTGAGCAGAAATACCCATCCAAAGATGGTAAAGCAGGACAATGCGCTGCTGTATACGACACAGTTGCCGGCGAGCTCGGCATCTGCCCGCATCTGCTGCGCCATGGCAAATCCTGCAACAGCACAGGGCGTGGCAAATATGGCGACAAGCGTGACGAGTTCCACACCCCGGAAGCCGAGTGCGATCGCGAGCGTAAGCATAATCGCCGGCACAAGGATCAGACGCGATACCAGGCAAAAGGCAAGCTGGCGCAGGTGCTTGCGGAAGCTGCCTCCGCGGAAGGAAGCCCCGAGGATGATAAGTGCCACGGGTGTCGTAGCCGCCGCGATCTGCGCCACGGGTTTCAGTACGGGGGCAGGGATCGGCAGCTCCGCGAGACGACAGAGAGCCCCTGCGATTGCACCCATAATCATAGGATTCATTAGTACGCCGCGCAGGATCGGCAGGAGATCGAACCGTCCGCCGCGAAAGGTCTCGAGAACGAGCACGCCGAGGACGTTGTAGAGCGGAACGATCGCAGCGACCATCATCGTCGGTATAGCGAGCGCCGCATCGCCGAAAATATTACTGATGAGAGGGATGCCCATGAGCACGAAGTTGCTGCGAAAAATCGCCTGGATCATCGGCCCGCGCCGTGCATTGTCCGCCTCAATCCGACAGACGATGATACCGAAGACAAGCGCCGTGAGGAGCACACCGCCCGCGCCGAAAAGCATCAGCTCCGGCTGAAACGCCGTCCCCGGATCGGAGACATAGATGTTGTAGAACATCATGAAGAAGAAGAACACCTGGAACACCATGCGGTTCACATGCAGGAGTTCCTCCTCCGTGAGCAGACGCGACCGCTTTATAAAAACGCCCACGGCCATCAAGAAGAACAAGGGGACGACGCCGCCAAGCGCGACAAAAAAATTGCTGAGCATAAAAAAAGCGCCTCCCCATCCATTGTCCTATATTATAACAGGAAAGGACAGGAGAGGCAACGGATAAAAGCCCGGCCCGCGGCGACGGATTGCCTGTATCTTCACGCATTGCGGAGAATCTTTATGCACACAGACGCATCTTCCGTTCACGGAATGTAACGACCTGCAGATCGAACGCGCGGGCAAGCTCCTGCGCGCGCGCGTAATGGTTCCCGACAGCATTCGGAACATGGGCGTCCGATCCGATGGTAACAGCCCGCCCGCCGAGTTCGCGGTAGCGCCGATAGACGGGTGCGAGTTCCTTGATGCCGCGCGGTACACCGAGACGGCGCGTATTGATCTCGATGACAGTATCGGTCTCGACGAGTGCGCGCAGAACGGCATCCACATCGTCGGTAAATTCTCCGTAGGAGATCTCGGGATTCTCGAACGGCGCATTGCGCGCTATGTAGTCGATATGTGCAAGCACATTGATGAAAGGATGCGCATAGATCTCGTCGCGCATGACGGTGAAGTACTCATGATACATTTCCGCCTTTGCACGCCCCTCAAAGGTCTCGGCAAAATATAAATCTTTCACGTCCAAAAAGTGAATGGAACCGAGCACAAAATCAAACGGAACGCGCTGCAAAAACGCGGCATTTTTCGCGCGCGCACTTGCCATCATTCCCATCTCGACGCCGAGCGAAAGGTTCCCCTCCGCCCGCAGAGGCTCATATGCCGCCCAGTATTCCTCTGGATTGAAGATAAACTCCTCCGCCCCTGCCGCAGGGTAGTCGTAGTCCAGATGCTCGGTAAAGACGAGCCCGAGCCCCTGCTTCTCCGCCGCCGTCAGCGCCTCCGCCGCCGTCATCTCTGCATCGGCAGAAAATGCCGTATGGATATGGCTGTCAAAAAACATTGTTACGCCTCCCGCATTTCCAGATCTCCAACAGCGTCAGACAAACGCGCAAAGTCCGCAAGAGAGAGCTGCTCGCCGCGTGTATTCTCCGCAATCCCTGCCGCCGAGAGTCCTGCACGGCTCATCTCCTTCGTCAGCCCTGCACCCGTCAGCGCGTTGAGGAGCATCTTGCGCCGCTGTCCGAATGCGGCGCGGATCAGCCGGAAAAAGAGCTTTTCATCGGCCGGCGCAGCGACCGGTGTCTCCCGCACGCGGCAGGCGACGACCGCACTCGTAACCTCGGGCGCAGGCATGAACGCACGCGGCGGCACATCCATAACTATGCGCGGCTCGGTGAAATACTGCACGGCAATCGAAAGTGCGCCGTAGTCCTTTGATCCGGGGCGCGCCGTCATACGGACAGCGACCTCCTTCTGCACCATCGTGACAAGGCGCTCGATCGGCAGGCGCTGTTCGAGCAGCGTCATGATGATCGGCGTCGTGATGTAGTAGGGCAGATTTGCAGCGACCTTAAAGCGCTCGCCCTCCTTTAGTCCGAGGATTTCCGGGATATTCAGCTTCAGGATGTCCCCCGGCACAATCGTGACATTGTCATAGCCCTTCAGCGTCTCGGCAAGCACGCGCGGCAGTTTCTTGTCAATCTCAACGGCGACGAGCCGCGCACCGGTCTCAGCAAGGCCCTGTGTGAGCGTTCCGATGCCGGGTCCGATCTCGAGCACCGTATCTCCCGGCGCGAGTTCCGCCGCCCCCACAATACCGCGCACGATGCCTGCATCCACGAGGAAGTTCTGCCCGAGCCGCTTGCTCGCGCGCAGGCGGAAGGCACTCAGGATATGGCGCGTGACCTTTGGATCGGCAATAACGGGAATTCCTGCGTTCATGACAGCTCCTCCATTGCAGATTCAAATTCACCGCGCGTAATCCCATAGGTATTGAGGCGCCGCAGAAAAGTCTTGGCATTCGCAAAGCCGATCCCGAGACGCCGGCCGAGGCATGCGCGCCGTACAACAGCATCCTGTCTTCCCGTGAGTCCGCAGGTCATCATATCACTCATGGAAAAAAGAGGCTCCGGACGCTCCATCGGCGTACGAACGAGCGCGAGCGCCGCACGGATAGCGGCAGGATTTGCCTGCTCTACGCCGATATCTCCATCGTTCACATTCGTCGCATCCTCGACAGGAATGAAGGCGTGCTTTGCCCGCGGGAACATCCCGGTCAGCCGCGCGCGGATGCGTTCGCCGACGGTATCGGGATCGGTGAGGATAATGATGCCGCGTTTTT
>ERZ772946.130-NODE-130-length-37201-cov-7.86168_pt1 | contig 37201 bp, 26 predicted proteins | sample MGYA00511680_ERZ772946 | MGnify/ENA primary metagenome ERZ772946 (study PRJEB29015, sample SAMEA2737918) | human oral metagenome | biome: human oral; feature: human-associated habitat; material: dental | place: China | collected 2016 ... | reverse complement strand
TGATGCGCGAATCATAATGCACAGTTTCAATCCACGCGCCTGCGTGAGGCGCGACCGACGGCGGGGCGCGTGGTTGAAACGGTGCTGGCAGTTTCAATCCACGCGCCTGCGTGAGGCGCGACAGCAAGACCCGCGAGATGCTTTGATTGAGAGTCTGATGTTTCAATCCACGCGCCTGCGTGAGGCGCGACTCGAGTTCTGGTCCTTGGTCAGCTCCACGTGAGGGTTTCAATCCACGCGCCTGCGTGAGGCGCGACCCGCGAGTTGCTGCATACACACGCCCCCTGGCAGTGTTTCAATCCACGCGCCTGCGTGAGGCGCGACGCCGGATGGTCCGTCTCTTCAACCGCGGCCACATGGTTTCAATCCACGCGCCTGCGTGAGGCGCGACGTAACTCCACGATCATTCCGGCGCTCCGCACTGGTTTCAATCCACGCGCCTGCGTGAGGCGCGACGCCCTGTCGGCCAGTGTGCACGCCACCAACACACCGTTTCAATCCACGCGCCTGCGTGAGGCGCGACCCGGATGATGATCAGCCGTGTGATGGCCATCATGGAGTTTCAATCCACGCGCCTGCGTGAGGCGCGACATCGACATCTCGGCGGGCGACGAGGGCGAACGGTCGTTTCAATCCACGCGCCTGCGTGAGGCGCGACGGTGTGGGAGCAACCACTGCTTGACTTCCTCGAAGTTTCAATCCACGCGCCTGCGTGAGGCGCGACGTATGCCATACCCGCGATGGCCTGAGCCATCTCTCCGTTTCAATCCACGCGCCTGCGTGAGGCGCGACGGCGTTCTGGTCGCCAACTCACCAGAAGCGGTTGAAGTTTCAATCCACGCGCCTGCGTGAGGCGCGACAGTCTCATCATAACTCATTGAGAGACAAGGACTTTTTCTATGAGATCCGCGAACCAGTGCCCCCTCTCGATTCCAAGGACGCAGGCCGTGGGGGCACCATGTAAAAGGTCAATGAAATCAATAAGTTGTTAAAGTGCGAACCCTCCAGGGAATCTCGTACAGCATGAGGTTCGCACTGAAGGCTCTTTACGAAGACCGACGCTTGCGTGCAACAACCTAAGGCATCGGCTAGAAGACGAGAGGGCCCCCAAGATCCACTACAGGCTTGGCACCGATGTGTTCGACTTTGTGCTTCCAGTTCTGACCCAGGTAATAAAAGCGAAGGCTATCCTCTTCTGGATCAATCAGCTGACAGAGCTGCTCTTTCAATGGAACCCACTGAGCAGTGCTGACTTCAATCTCAAACACAGAAAACTGGACACGTTGCCCGTAGTTCAGACATGCCTTTGCAATACGTCTGAGGCGACGCGCGCCAGACGAGTCCTTGGTACTGACATCATAACTGACCAGTATAAGCACGACGTCAACCTCACTTCCATACAAACGGAGGGTATCCGTCCAGATCACCGCGGAGATGTCTGGCAAGCAGCTGTGCCTGAAGAAACGGAAACAGTCCAAATGGAGCCGATTCCTGTATGAATGAGTGCTGAAGGCTTTCCTTCTTTCTATCCTGCCATGCACAAAGAACCGTCTTGCGTGAAGTCTCCTTCAGGGCCACTGCTCCGCCATCACCAACCTCAAAATCCCCCTCACCAAGCTGCCTTCTATTTATCAAGGATAGCGCGAGCCTATCGGCCATAACAGGCCTGAACTCCTCCATCAAATCCAGCGCAAGACTAGGTCTTCCAGGTCTGTCTCTATGCAGGAAGCCAACCGCTGGGTCCAGCCCCACGGACTCCAGGGCGCTTCTACAGTCATGCGTCAACAGTGTATACAGAAATGACAGCAAGGCATTTATACGGTCCAGAGGTGGGCGTTTCGTCCTGCCGTTGAAACGCATGGCAGGCGTCCCGACTCTTATCAAGTTATCAAATACCCCGAAATACAATTGTGCAGCATCACCCTCCATACCCCGAAGAACATCAACCTGTTCAACAGAGGGGATCTGATCCGCTATTCTCTTAAGCCGAAGTACAACCTGCTTCAAGCCCGCAGAAACCTGGGGCTCATAGTCACTTCCATAGTCACGGAGTGCTCGGGACAGTACCGAACGTTGGTTAAGTATTTTCCCAATGAGCATGTGCCGGACAACAGAGGCACATCGATCCGGAGCATCCGTTCGACGATACTGTTCTCGCCGTAGCAGTACATTTCCGGAAACCGGCCCCTCAACACGGGCCAGAAACTTCCCATAGCTGCTGAGATAGGTAACGCAAATCCCCTTTTCACAACAGTACCCCATCAGCTGAGGAGAGACCATGACTCGCCCCATGCAGACAAGTCCTTGCAACATATGCAGCGGCAAACGTGCCTTTTCAGCCTTCTCGACCTCCATGACGAGATTCTCGCCATCTTTCCGCAACCAAGCGCCTTCTGTGGTGACAAATACAGTATTCAAAAGTGGCCGCATATTCTACCCACCTCAAGTCATTCAATGCTTGAAAGTTGATCAGCAACCCACTTCGATACCGACTTTCCCCTGGAAAGCAAACGGGGATGACAATCATCTATCAGAGAACAGGCATCGCATCGCTTAGGCTCATAGACTGCACGAGGCGTAATACCAGCTGACAGGATGGAAGTCACCTCCCTGACCGCTGATATCGTCAGCTCACGTAGTTCCCTGTCAAGTGGGACTTTCATGCGATGACGAGTCACCCCATAGAATAGCGCCCCTTCCTGAAGGCTTACTCCAAACATCTCTTCCAGGCAAAGCGCCTGTGCGCACAGCTGGACCTCATCCGCTCGGTGAGGCTTTGGGCGACCACGCTTGTACTCGACCGGGTACGGCACATCCTTCCCATCCTCCCCGGCTCTCATCTCCACCACGTCCGCTATGCCAGCCAGTCGCAACTTCTCATGTCGTAACGGCATGGCAGTTATGGTCCGCACCCCATTCCGACTTGAAGCCCCGGGCAAGTCTGCACGTTTGTGCAGGACCCGCCCCTGAGCAGTCTGAACGTTCTCGGTCCATATGCCCTCAACATGAATCAGCCCGAACTGCCGGGGGCAATACAGATAGTGCTGCAACGCCGATATAGGAATGACATCCTCATCTTGCACGATGTATGCCCCCCGATGTATCAGAGCTTCTCTTCAACCGTTACACCGGCAGGAATATTCCCGATCTTGACCTCGTAGTCGTCGAAGCTCCTCGCAGGGGCACGATCATCACTGCAATCCTTCCGTGTCACCTTGACCGCATCAAATAGCACATGAGCAGGGGCATTTCCCATGGCAGTATCGTGTTTGAATACGATCAACTTGCGGGCAGCCATCTCTCCCCGTGCAGCGGACCGATCATGCTCAAACATGTTGGTCAGTGCACGCCAGAGGAGTCCCAGATCCTCTTCAGAGAACCCAGTCCTCTCCGCCAGCTTGGCAGAGATGAAACCATGCGCCCGATACAGTCCATAGGGCAGGATATGCTTTCGACCCATGGTACGGTTGTCACCACTCTGAGCCTCTGCCTCTTTCTCGGTGGTTACCGCCATGCGCGTAATGGATACCTCAAGGGGCATGACAGGTTCAATGGACGTGGCAAAGGCCAGCTGCACCGGTCCCCGAACCTGACCGGCGTTGACACCTGTCGTCATCACGGCCCCGAATGCCCTGACGTCAAAGAAGTTCTTGCACATCCATGCAGTGAGTTCCCTGGCCTTGGCTTCATCCTTGGGAAGCTTCTTGTACTCATCCTTGCTGGCCGGATTGATTCCAAGCGCATCCCATGCCTTTCGATGCTGGTTGTTCAGAATGGCCTTTTCCTGCATGTAGATTGCATATCCTTCCTTGTCCTCTCTGTCCAAGGTGACGAAATTGCGAATCTTTCTCTTGAGACTGACATCCGTCACCAACCCCTTGTTCGTCTCGGGGTCCAGACGAGGCAAATTGCCAGCATCCGGATCCCCGTTCGGGTTTCCGTTGGTGACATCAAACAGGTACACGAACTCATAGCGATTGCTGATAGGGGTGCTCATTGCTGCTCTCCGGAGGTTTCTTCATGTTCAATCTGAATGTCGTCTACATCACCAATATTGCCTGCGCCGCCTGATTTCTTGTACATGGCAGCATTCTGGTGGTAGTACCCGATAGCAAATCTTCCTTGGTCTTCAATATTGAGAGATCGAGGAAAGCGTGCGGGCAACCCATCGATGATTTCCTGAAGCAACTTCTCCAGGCTCACGGCCTGCCCCGGGCGCTCCTTTCGAACCTTTGCCATGTGGTTCTGAGTATTACGAAGCAGTACGGGGAAGATGCTTGCAGGCGTAGCTGATGCTGCTCCATAGAAACGGTCTCTGATGGTGGCATTGACATTGCCTCCCAGTGCTGCGCGTTGAGCATATTCCAGAACGGCGAACAGCCTTCCAAGCAGATAGCCTGGCTGAACGGTTTCTTTGTCAAGACTCACAGGAATCACCCCTTGTGCATGATGTTGAAGCAAACGTTTTTCTCGTGTCAGTATGCCTTTGCATATTGCAACCCTGTCACCGGAAATCCTTCCATCAGAGCGAATGCGCATTACCGTGTTCGCCAACAGGCTTCTGGGATACAGACCACCGGTCAAGATGGCCCTCACCAGTTCGCCAACGAGGTTCTGAAATGCATCATCTGAAGAAGGCTTCGCTCCTTCTCGATTTGGAACCGTGGCGAGAACCAATCGATATGCGGACGGCGCGGCTTTCCAAGGACACGGCTCCACGTACATGTCGTTCGCGTGATCTGCCAAGTGTCTGGTCAGCGCATCAAGCCGATCGACAACCCAGAACCTGATGGAAAGTCTGGAAACGTTAGGAGAAATTCCCAGCACGTACATCTGGGTTCCTGGATCCAGGTTCGGATTCAGTTTCTCCAATGGAATACCCTTCCTCACTCCCTCAAGGAACTCCCGAATTCGACCAGAAGCCTGGTCGTCATCAACAGGTGGACGCAAGATGTCCGCGAACAAATCGTCTGCCGCCTGGGCTTGCTCAGGAGAACTCGCCTTGGCCCAGAAGACGACCGTTGCATCTCCTATCCGCAGTTTCTGCCGGTCGCTCTGCAGAAGGTGATTCAATGCAGTTGTATAGGAGAACGCAGCACTTTCCGATACGGGTGCATTCTCACCCTGCTCCTTCCCGTACGAGGTAAAGGACTCTTGGTTGAAGGATACGATCGACGCCCCGGTTGGCTGCGCCCCTTGCACACCTTTGATGGAAGGGTGAAGGCGTGCCGGAATTGCCCTCTGACCAGTGATCAGACAAGTGGGTTCGCCCTGCTTACGCCCCCCAACCTTTGCAGCGTTTTCATTGCCCCCAGCTGATCGAATCGATTCACGAAGTTGTCTTGCCGCTTTCCTTTCATGAAGGAATGAGTTCTTGTCTCCCTCGAAACGAAAGACAAGGTTGGTATCCTTCATTTCTTCCAGGAACTTCGGCGCAACAAACTGTTCCGGAGTCCATTTCTCCAGAAATCTCCGAAACGCAAGAAGCCCAGCATCATCCGTTTCTTCTGGTATGCACTTGAGGTGAAACTCCTTGAATGCCTCATGCTCCTTGTCCGTCCGACTGCTTTTCAGACCAACTCCAAGTACATAACTTGTCTTGTCCCACAGAAAGTTCGGCTTTATTCCAACCGTTCGCTTCTCTGCCTGGGGGACCTGAAGCACTCTTGGCTTCGGCTTCTTGCCTGATGTATCAGAGATGTTGTTTACCTGGACAACATTACCGCTTTCATCGAGCAGAATCTCATAGCTGATTCTCTCCGGGCTATACCCCGGCTCTGAAACGTCCGAATCCTGCTGTTCAGACAGTCGATTGTAGTACTCATTCAACGCCTGAAGAATCACGACTTGACCTCACTGTCGTCCCATGCCGGAACTTGAATGACCCCATCCGTCATCTGCGCACGAAAGAACCTTGGCGTGAAGTCGTTCACGAAGTCGATGTCATGCAACATCCATCCAAGGTCACGGTTTTTCTCCTCCTCGCTCAGGGCTGAGATTGGCAACGCCTCGTCATGTTCAATGAGCCGAAAGAAGGCAGGAAGCTCCCGCGTTCCCAGGCAAGGCATGTGAAAACACTGTCCCGCTCTTGCCCTTCTATTGAAGATGTCCAGATGCTTTCCGTCGTTATCACCCTCACCTGCTCTTTTGGTCAGCGTGAAGTGAGCCTCGATGACATAGGCAACGTCACGTAGCAGGGTTGTCGCCCTTTGCTGGCGGTCTTCATCGACGAAGTTCTCAAGCCCCCGAACTGACCCTGCTTTCATGGCAGCCGATACGCTACCCGGCGCAATCTTGCTCCCCACCTCATTGCGGCGAATGGATTCGAAGCGGATGGGCTTCAGCACGTGAATTCTGTCCACATGCCAGCGTATGGCTGGCTTCCAGTGAATCGCCTCCAGGATTCCCCGCGCAGCGGAAGGCGTGATGACGTCGTAACTGACCCGCTCCGACTTCATCTCTGGTCTGGTGAAACAAGCTCGCTCACCCCATACATGCAAACGGATGCCGTGACTCATGCCTCGTCTTCCTTTCTTGTCATATGCCTGGACAGCATCATACGGAAACGCCGTTTTCATTCAACGTTTGTTGCCAAATTCACTCGCCTCACAGAACAGTGCTTGTGGTCGCCATGAACGTTGGCTCTTCCCACCACAAGCCGAACCTGTCGCTGTACAGGTCCATGTTGACCAGCGTCTGGAATTGCTCTCCCCACCGCTCCGGAGCAATTGGCTGGACCGATCCCGTCTTGCGCAGACCTTCGAAAGCACGCCGAGGCACCTGAACGATGTATGGCTGAAGCTTGCGTGCCAGCCCCCCAACCTTATCGCTGAATTGCATTGCGCGAATGGCATCCCTCGCGGTGTCATCCCAAGGCACGATGACCGACTCCTGCACGCTGTCAATCAGCCTGAAGAGATGATCCATTGTCTCCATGGGAAGTCGTCCGATCTCGCTTGTGCTCAACAAGGACATGATTCCCTTGGCGTCCAGAGCGGCATCTCCTTTCTGCCAGTAGAGCGTCTCGAAGTAGTCCTGTATCGCATCCGGTGAAAGAGGGCTGTCCTGATGACGTCGAAGCACCTGGCTTGCCGCCTGCGCAAACTGCATGACTTCGACAGGCGGCTTCCAGTCAGGATTTGCGTTCGAAAACACCAGGACCTTGCTGGATTCGACTGGCCATTCCTTGTTGCGATTGCACCTGCCAGCAGCCTGCGCGATGGAGTCCAGCCCTGCCTCTGCTCTCATGACCATGGGAAAGGACACATCCACCCCGGCCTCGATCAGACTGGTGGAAATGACTCTGCATGCCTCATTCTTCCGAAGGGCTTCGCGCACTCCTGCCAACGTCATGCTCCGGTGCTTTGCACACATCAGCGTGCTGAGGTGGACGGATCCGGGAAGATCTTCCAGAGCCTTGTACACAGCCCTGGCATGCAGCCTATTGTTTACGATGCACAGGACCTGACGCTTTTCTTTCAGTCGATCGATCAGCGCATTGTCATCCAGTGCACCAACATGCTGGATGGACACACGCTCCAACTGTCTGGCGAGTTTCGCTTCGTCCTTGACCAGAGGCCTCACGTTCGAGAACCCGCCCTTGAACTTCTCGGCGTTCAGGGCAGGTTGCGTGGCAGTACAGAGCACGACACTGCTTCTATAGTTTCTGGCAAGCTCCCCCAGCGCAGCAACAGCCGGTCGAAGGATCTTGAGAGGGATAGTCTGAGCCTCATCCAGAATGATCACACTGTTGCTGATGTTATGCAGCTTGCGACACTGTGACGGCTTTGCCGAGAAGAGACTCTCGAAGAACTGGACCGCAGTGGTTACCACAATGGGGGCATCCCAGTTCTCCATGGCCAGACGGAGCTTTTCCTGGGATTGGTAGCGTTCAGGATCTGCCTTGTCCACTGGAGGAGGGGTGAATGCACTGTGGTGCTCCAGAACAGCCTCGTCCCCCCAACGCCCCAGTGCCTTGCGAAATACCGCAGCATTCTGTTCAACGATGCTGGTGAATGGGATGACGAAGATCACCCGTCGTTGACCATGCCTGATGGCATGATCCAAGGCAAAGGCAAGTGATGACAAGGTCTTGCCACCCCCTGTCGGTACATTCAGGGAGAACATACCCGGACTCAAGACGGATTGATCACGTGCATATTGAAGAATTTCTGCACGCAGTCTGTTGACCTCGGAATCTGCCCTGAACCCTTTCAAGTAGGAATCGAGTTCACCACGAAGCTGCTCAAGGGTCGGCAAGACACGGTTTCGATGAGATGAACTTTTGTCCCCTTCCTTCTCGAACTTGTCATAGTATGACTCCGTATCAATGAAGTCTGCGTCCACCAATGCAGAGAAGAGCATTCTTACCAGGAACGCCCATTGAAAGTTCTGATCCTGGGTAGTACCTGCACGGGAGAGCCCTCGGATGAAGGATCCGAAGTCCTCCTGCTTTGGCAATTCAATCTCGTCTTTCCAGACATCCTCAAGCGGCGGCAGTGACTTGTCAGCCAGGCGGTCTGCCAGAGAGGCTCTCTCTCCATCCTGGCCGGCGCCGTTGGCAAGCCCTGCGTGATGGCCTGCTATTCCATAGGCCAACAAATAGCCGGCTGTCTTGTAGCGTTCTTGCGCGACCTGCGCTCCCCGTGTGGAGTGGTCAACCTTGATACGCGCCCCTGCCAGCCTCTCCTGAAAGGGTATGGTGTATTTCCCAAGGTCATGTAGAAGCCCCATGGTTTCAGCGAGCTTTTCCGCACCAAAATGCGACGCATTTTTTGCCGCCAGGGCAGCAACACCCTTCAGGTGCTCATCCAATGGCTGTGGGTCAACCTTGTCAGGATCATTGGATGAGTGAGCGAGGAACTTATGAATGCCCATGTCCACTGCTTTTCATGAAGAGCTGTCTCGTACTCTTGAGGCTCCGTCATCTACAACAGCGTCTGCTGTTTGGGATCACCTCCAGGCGGCCCTTGACCGTTTCGGTACAGATTGGGCTGCCACCTTCAGGACGGTATGACGGGCTACACACGCCGTCCATCTGCCGTGGACAATTACCATCGATACGCCGACCAGCGGTCGCTTCTTCCCCATGAACGGCCGCCATGGAGCGACGAGCGCTTCCCCTCCTCTGCGGCCTACTTCTCGACCAGCTTCTACACCACGGGCAGGAATGCCCCCTCAAACCCCCGTAGCTCCTTCTGCGTCAATCCCACCTCTGACGACAGCGCCACCTCACGCCATCCGGCTACTGCTGTTCTCACCTCATCCAGTACCTTCTGCGCGTTCTCCGGCGTCAGCGCGAATTCCCGGCAGCGAGCCAGCAGCATGCGGGTGTTGGTGATGGGGCCTTCCTCATCCGAAAGCCACACCTTGGATTCTCTGTCCTTGTCCGGAAAGGGGTTGATGTCGAATGCTGGTGAGAGACGCCAGTGACCGTTCGTGGCATGCAGGAAGCCGTGATTCTGCAGGTGGTCGTCCACGTTGGTGATGAGCAGGTTGAAGATGAGGCGTCGCCACAGTTGCTGCAGGTCGGCGGTGGGGTCAAGCGCATGGCGGCGAATGACTTCGGCAATTTCCAGATAGCTTCTTTCATCATCCCGCGAGGCCTGCAGCATGGTGGCCGCCGACTGGTAGGGAATGCGCCCGCCATCCGGCTGTCTGTCGAAGCGGTAGATGAGGGCGACGGGAATGTCTGCCAGCTGCACGACTCTCGATTCAGCTGCCTGGATGCCGGCACGTTGGGCGAGTTTCAAGGCCAGCACTTCGCCACGTGTGACGCTTCGGGTGTCACCGATGCTGGGAAACTTGCCGATGGCCAGGCGACCGTTCTCGTCCACCAGGGTGCATTTGGGGCGCATGCCGCCCAGGGAGGTGCCCCTGCCCTGCAGGTAGCGCAGGTCTTCGTCGGTCTCGTCCCCCCGCTCGATGGCATGGCTGGCCCGGAAGGCGCGCTCCAGGGCGATGAGGGGCGGCGTGGTCCGGCGGCCGGGTTCAACGGAACGGTGCCACTGGCCATCCGCACCTTTCAGCCTCAGCGCACCAACACGGGCGCTGTCGTCCACGGCCAGCAGGTAGTCCAGTTCGGTCAGTGCGCCCAGGGTCGGGTCTTTCTGGCGGCGCTTGGCATGGTCCCGCGCGATGACTCTTCTTCCCCAGGCGTCCGGTGCCGTGTCGGCCAGCGCGCCATGAAAGGGCGAGTCATGCGCAGTGGCGGCCTTGTGAGGCTGGTAGCCGGATGTCCACTGCAGGTCGGCTGAAACATTGAAGCCATCCGGGCTGGCCAGCCAGCTGGCGTCGTAGGCAAAGGCCGTGCTTTCGCGTCTTCCCTGGCGGGTGTAGATGAGTGATCCGATGGGGGTGCCTTTCTGCCCCACGCACACCTGCACATGCTGGCGAAGGGTGTTTGATGGTGCAGCCATTACAACCCTCCCGACACGTTCCTGGGCATCCGTACCCGCTTGGGCAGCTGCTCATCCATCAGCAACAGGCCAATGTCATCGTTGGCGGTGTCCATGAGGTTTTCCAGGGCCTTCAGGTCACCCAGGATCATCATCGCCCGGGCAATGAAGTGGATGGGGATACGTGGGTCGCCTTTTTCGATGCGGCGCACGGTGGAGACGGATGCCCCCATGCGCTGTGCCATGGAGTCCTGCGAGATGCGGCGGCGGCGGCGGGCCAGCGACAGGTCGTGACCCAGCTTGCGAATGGCGCGCTCGACCGGGAGGGGCATGAAGTCTGACATAAATTAGCAGCCTGCTGGAGATGCTTATACTGGCCAATATATCCATTCAGGACGTTAAGTTCAATAACCGGCAAGACTGACGCCCGACATGGGCACCTCATGCGGGGTCACCGCTTTTAGCGCTCCAACCAGGATGCTTATGAATGTATATGGGTCTTGTGAGACCTTTAACTGTATGATTCTTGGAGAGACATGCAAGGGGCGCTCGTTCCCGTGCCTTGCCTTCGCGCTACCCGGACAAGGCGGGCTAACCCGACATACCTGCCACCGCCGCCTGACCCCTGTTACCCGTTGCTTTTTGCGCTTCTCGGGCTTCCTCCCCCAAGCCTCAGTCTGCCGTCTGCTCCCTTCCGTGCTATGTTCCCTGTCACCCCGGCCCATGCGGTCGCCAGGATGAATCCAGAGTCCGGGCGGCAGGCGCCGCAACGGTTTCTGGCCTCTGTTCCTCCCTCCCCAGCAAGCACCATGTCCACCCCCCTCACCCCCACCACCGATTCCTCTCTCAACCCTCAACCCACCCACCGGGTCGCGCTCATCGGTGCGCCCACGGACGTGGGGGCCAGCCGTCTGGGGGCGGCGATGGGGCCGGATGCGTTGCGGGTGGCGCAGCTGCCAGCAGCGCTGCGGGCGCTGGGGGTGGATGTGGTAGATACGGGCAATCTGGCGGGGCCGGTGAATCCGCGCGGCGGGCGTGATCCGAAGGCGGCGGGGCTGCGCAATCTGCCGGAGGCGGTTTTCTGGACGCAGGCGGTGCACGATGCGGTGCTGGCGCAGCTGCAGGAAGAGCGCACGCCGATCATGTTGGGGGGTGATCACCATCTGGCGGCGGGTTCGCTCAGTGCGGTGGCGCGTCATTGCCGCGCGTCGGGGCGCAAGCTGCGGGTGCTGTGGCTGGATGCGCATTCGGACTGCAATACGCCGGATATTTCTCCCAGCGGCAATATTCACGGGATTCCGGTGGCCAATCTGCTGGGTCTGGGGCCTCAGCCGCTGATCGGGCTTTCGGGGCAGACGCCGGCGCTGTCAGCGGAGCATTTCTGTCAGGTGGGGCTGCGGTCGGTGGATGATCACGAGAAGCGGATGATCCGTCAGCTGGGGCTGCGGGCGTTCGACATGCGTGCGATCGATGAGCTGGGCATGCGCGAGGTGATGCACCGTGCGCTGGCGGATGTGGATGCGGGCACGCATCTGCACGTGAGCTTCGATGTGGATTTTCTGGATCCGGAGATTGCGCCGGGGACGGGGACGGCGGTGCGCGGGGGGCCGACGTACCGCGAGGCGCAGCTGTGCATGGAGATGATTGCGGACACGGGCCGGCTGGCGTCGCTGGATATCGTGGAGCTGAATCCGGCGCTGGATCTCCGCAATCAGACGGCAGAGCTGGTGGTGGATCTGGTGGAGAGCCTGTTTGGCAAGAGCACGCTGATCAACCGCTGACGGGGTTGTCGGCAGGCATCCGTCCGGGCTGGCCATCGGTGCCGGTCAGGACGGTGCCTTTGAGCGCCTCCTTTTCTTCCTGCAGGCGCAGGTATTTGGCGTGGAGCTGTTCGCGGCTTTCGTTGAGGTCGAAGTTGATGGGGATGCACTCGACGGGGCAGATCTGGGCGCACTGGGGTTCATCGAAGTGGCCGACGCATTCGGTGCAGCGGTTGGGGTCGATGATGTAGTACTCGGGCCCCATGGAGATGGCTTCGTTGGGGCATTCGGGTTCGCAGCAGTCGCAGTTGATGCACTCGTCGGTGATGATGAGGGCCATGTCAGCGGCTCTCCTTGCGCGGTTCCTGCTGGCGCTTGAGGTATTTTTCCTGCAGGGCGGCAAGCACCACAGGGTTGACGAAGGCGCGCACGTCGCCGCCCATCATGGCGATTTCCCGCACCAGGGTTCCGGTGATGGACTGGTAGCGGTCGTCGGGGATGATGAAGTGGGTGTCGATGGTGGGCTGCAGGATGCGGTTGAGGCTGGCCATGCGGCGCTCGTAGTCGAAGTCGCTGGCGTCACGCAGGCCGCGCACGATGAGGTTGGCGCCGATGTCGCGAGCGAAGTCGGTGACAAGCCCGGAGAAGGACATGACGCGCACGTTGGGCAGCCCCACCAGGATGGCCTTGGCCATGTCGACGCGCTCGGCCATGGTGAACAGGGTGTTGGAGCGGCTGTCGGAGATGGCGACGACGACGGATTCGTGATGGGCGGCGACGCGGTTCACGACATCCTGGTGACCCAGGGTCAGCGGGTCGAAGGTTCCGGGGTAGACGACGAGGGACATGGTTCGGAAGTAAGCAGCTGATAATGGACCTGTCCGGCCTTGCCGGCGCGGATGACGGCCAGGCTGTTGCAGCCCTGCTGGGCCAGCCAGTCGTCGGTGATGGCGTGATCGGCTTCGACGTAGACGAGGCCGTAGGGCGCCAGCCAGGGCAGGACGGCAGGCAGGATGCGCGGCAGCCAGCCGGCCCGGAAGGGGGGGTCCAGCAGGATCAAATCCTGCAGCATGGGCGGTCGTTGGTCAAGCCAGCGGGTGGCGTCGGCGCGGATGACCTCGATACAGGCCCCTGCCCCGAGCTGCTGGACGCTGGCGTTCAGGCCACGGGCGATGGCGGGGTTCTGTTCGACCATCAGCACGCGGGCGGCACCGCGCGAGGCGGCCTCGAAGCCCAGAGCACCGGAGCCAGCGAAGAGATCAAGGCAATGCCAGCCGGAAAGGTCCTGGCCCAGCCAGTTGAACAGGGTCTCGCGCACCCGGTCGGGGGTGGGCCGCAGGCCCGGCGAGTCGGGCACGGGCAGCAGGCGGCGCTTCCATTGGCCGCCGATGATGCGAATGCGGGAGGGCATGGAGGGGTACTCGGAAGGAAGCCGTTAGTTTACCGGCTCTGCCCCCTGGGCCCGCTTTGTCCCTGGGTGCCGATATCCGGCAGGCTGGCGAAGACGGACAGGCTCTAGAATTGCAGCAACCCACACTGCAGCAGACTCATACAGGACGCACGACATGTTCGGTTTTTTCCGTCGCAAGAAGAAGGAGAAGGAAGATGCAGCCGCAGCCCAGGCCGCTGCGGCCGAGTTTGCCGCCACTGATGAGGCTGCTGCCGAGCCGGCTGGGGCGTCAGCCGAAGGCGGTGAGCCAGCGGGCGCTACACAGGCACCTGAAGCGCTGCAGGCGCAGGACGTGCCGGTCGAGGCTGCCGCTGCCCTGAAGGAAGCGGTTGCCGCGAAGGAAGCCCCTGCCCCGGTCGAGGCCGTGGCACCCCAAGCACCGGCCGAGCCAGTGGTGGAAGCTCCTGCGCCTGAAGCGATGGGATCTGCACCGACGGTGGAGGCGCCCACACTGGAAGTGGTGACGCCCGCCCCGGAGACTGTATCCCCTGCGCCGGAGGCGGTGGCGTCCGTACCGGAAGAACCGTCCGTTCCGGCAGTGTCCGAGGATGCTGGCGCGCCGGCTGCCGGAGAGGCCACGGTCTATGGCGAAAGCGAGATCGTGCCGCCCACGCAGGCGATCCCGGAGGCGGTGCGGCCGGCGCGAGCCGGCTGGTTCGCGCGGCTGCGCGGGGGGCTGGCGCGCACGCGCTCGCAGCTGGGCAGCATCTTCAGTCGCAACCGGATCGACGAGACGCTGTACGAGGAGCTGGAGACGGCGCTGCTGGCCAGCGACACGGGCTATGGCACGACAACGTGGCTGCTGGACGAGCTGCGCGAGCGGGCACGGCGCGACCGGATCAACGATGCGGCGACGCTGAAGACGGCGCTGATCGACATCCTGACGGAGCTTCTGGCGCCGCTGGAGAAGCCGATCGACGTGGACCGTGCCGATCCGCTGGTGATGATGATCACCGGGGTAAACGGGGCCGGCAAGACGACTTCGATCGGTAAGCTGGCGCGCCATCTGCACCAGATCGATCAGTCGGTGCTGCTGGCGGCAGGCGATACGTTCCGGGCGGCGGCGCGCGAGCAGCTGGCGCGCTGGGGCGAGCGCAACCAGGTGCATGTGATTGCCAACGAGGGCGGCGATCCGGCCGCGGTGGCTTTCGATGCGATCAAGGCCGGACAGGCACGCAAGGTGGACGTGGTGATGGTGGACACGGCCGGCCGGCTGCCTACGCAACGTCACCTGATGGACGAGCTGAAGAAGATCCGTCGGGTGATCGGCAAGGCGATGGACGATGCGCCGCACGAGGTGCTGCTGGTGCTGGACGGCAATACCGGCCAGAACATGCTGGCGCAGGTGCAAGCCTTCGACGAGGCGGTGCAGCTAACGGGGCTGGTCGTGACAAAGCTGGACGGGACGGCCAAGGGCGGTGCGATCGCAGCCCTGGCGCACACGCGGCGCGAAAACCCGCTGCCGGTGTACTTCATCGGTGTAGGCGAAGGAGTGGAAGACCTGCAGGCGTTCAGCGCACGAGAGTTCGCCACGGCGCTTCTGGACTGAGTACGCATTTCATCGCTTTCTGGCTGCATTCCGACGGAAGTGTGTCGCTTTTGGTTGACGCCCTCGCGGTGACAGGCGACCATTTCGCTTGCATCGACAAACGAGGACTACGCTCATCATGCAAGCGGTCATTCTTGCCGGTGGCTTCGGCACCCGGATCAGCGAAGAAAGCGCGGTACGCCCCAAGCCGATGGTCGAGATCGGCGGGCAGCCCATTCTCTGGCACATCATGAAGATCTATGCCTCGCACGGCATCAATGACTTCGTGATCTGCTGTGGCTACAAGAGCCACGTCATCAAACAGTATTTCCACGAATACGCCATCTCGCGTGCGGACGTCACGTTCAATCTGGGCACGAACGAGATGCAGATCCACCGCAACGAGTCCGAGCCGTGGTCGGTGACGCTGGTTGAGACGGGTCAGGATTCGATGACGGGTGGCCGCATCAAGCGGGCTGCCAAGTATGTGAAGGGCGACACCTTCCTTTGCACTTATGGTGACGGAGTGAGCAACGTCGACATCACCGCCACCATCGAGTTCCACCGTAAGCATGGCAAGGAAGCCACGGTGACGGCCGTGCAGCCCCCGGGCCGCTTCGGCGCGTTCAGCCTGCAGGCCGACCAGACGCTGATCGATGCGTTTATGGAAAAGCCGCAGGGCGACGGCGCCTGGATCAACGGTGGCTTCTTCGTGCTGGACCGCAAGGTGCTGGACCGCATCGACGGTGACGATTCGGTGTTCGAGCAGGAGCCGATGCGTTCGCTGTCTGCCGATGGCCAGCTACACGCCTGGCGTCACACTGGCTTCTGGCAGCCGATGGACACGCTGCGCGACAAGCACGTGCTGGAAGAGCTGTGGACTTCGGGCAAGGCGCCCTGGAAGTCCTGGTAAGCAGCCGGGCTGCCGTTGCGTGAGAGAAAGGGGCGGGCATACCGCCCTTTTTCTTTGGCAGGATGCTCCACTGCCCTGCCGAAAGTTTCCAGTTTGATACCCGTTTGCACTCACGGACATCGGCTGTCCATGCTGATGCAAGGCTGACAGCACGGATAGACGCTTTTTCATCAATAGGTTAGTAGTAAATATTCAAGTATTGCTTTGCTATTGACAGGGCTGTACATGAAGTAACAAATAATACCAAGGACGTCAAGAATAGAATTTGGGCATTGTGTGAATTGCAACGGAATGCCCTCATGACCACTATCTACTTTGACCGGAAGATCGACGACGACAGCCGCCGCAAGATGATCTACGACGGCGACCTGTTCGTGTATTCCGCCAACGAGCATTCGCTGGCGCTGATCGAGCTGGCCCGCAAGCTGATTGCCGAGGCCTTTCCCGGGCTGGATCCGCGCACGGCGCAGGATCACTATCCGGTGGAGAAATTTGCCGAGATCCTCTCGAAGCTCAAGCCGGCCTTCATTCATCATCCCGAGTGCAAGCGCATCATCCCGAAGATGATGGAGTACATCGGCTGTGATCTGGAAGAGACCTATTTCGACGTGCCGCGCATGCGCACGTCCACCAGCCACAATTACCTTACCAGCGGCATTGCCTATGCTTTCCATGCGCACCGCGACACGTGGTATTCAGCACCGATGTGCCAGATCAACTGGTGGATTCCGATCTTCGAGGTGAACGGTGGCAACGCCATGACCTTCCATCCGGAGTGGTTCGCGCGCGAAACGCCGAACAACTCCGAGATCTACAACTACCAGGAATGGAATGCCAAGCAGCGCTTCAATGCGGTCACGCACGTGAACAAGGACACGCGACCGCAGCCCAAGCTGCAGGAAGACATCAAGCTGGAACCGAACGTGACGGTGGTGACACCGCCGGGCGGTATGCTGCTGTTTGCCGCGGCACACCTGCATTCGTCCATTCCGAACCAGACGGGCGAGACGCGCTTCTCGATCGATTTCCGGGTGGTGAACCGCAAGGATCTGCGTGCGCGTGACGGTGCACCCAACGTGGATTCGCGCTGCACGGGCTCGCCGATCAACGACTACCTGCAGGGCACCACGCTGGAGCATCTGCCGCCGGATATCCAGAAGATGTACCTGGAGCCGGCCTCGGCCTGACGGCCCGCAGGTTGTCGGCAGGCCGTCAGGCCACGCCTGCCTGCAAGCCTGAAAACGAAAGGCCCGGTACTGCATGGCAGGCCGGGCCTTCTGTTTTTCATGCGTCATCTGGATGACGCGCGGGCACAGACATCAGTTATAGCGGCGGTAGACCACCTTGGTGGGTGCGCCGATGAGCAGGCCATCAGTGCTGCCGGCTTCCAGGGCCTTCTTGTAGACCTTGGCGGCCCGGCTGAAGGCCTCGATGGTGTAGTCGATGTCGGCCTCGCTGTGCGAGTAGCTGACGATGAAGCTGGGAGCCAGCACGCCCCAGCGGATGAGTTCCTGCATGAACAGGGTGCGGAACGGCTGCGAGGGCTTGTGCTCGTGGTCGTGTGTGGAATACAGCAGGTTGCATCCCCGGCCGGCCACCGACAGGTATTCGCTGACGCCCAGATCTGCCGTGACCTGCTCGATGCCGGTGCGCAGGCGCTCGCCCATGTGGTAGAGGTGCTCGATGACCGGCTCGTCGCGATAGATGCGCATGGTTTCGATGGCGGCAGCCAGGCTGGGACCTTCGGCGCCGTGGGTGGTGGACAGCAGGAAGACGCGCGCCTTGTCGTGGAAGAGGCCGCCCAGTTCCATCACTTCACGCTTGCCGGTGAGCGCCGACAGCGAGAAGCCGTTGGCCAGCGCCTTGCCGAAGCACGACAGGTCGGGCGTGACGCCATACAACGTCTGTGCACCGCCCTGGTGGAAGCGGAAACCGCTAATGGTCTCGTCCAGCGTGACCAGGGCACCGTTGCGGTGCGCCAAGTCGATGACCTTCTGCAGGAAGCCGTCCTTGGGTTCTTCGGTGCGGGCGGGCTCCAGCAGCACCATGGCGATGCGCCCCGGGTACTGGTCGAAGAGCTTCTGCAGGCTGTCGATGTCGTTGTAGTTGAACTTGACGGTGAGCTCCACTTCCACGCGCGAGACGCCGCCGTCCATGGCGGTGGTACCGATGAACCAGTCGTTGTACGAGAAGAAGGGGCTGTTGCTGCAGATAGCCACCAGGTCACGGTCGGTGTAAGCGCGGGCCAGCTTCAGCGCGGCGGTCAGCACCGTGGAGCCGTCCTTGGCGAACTTGACCATCTCGGCGCTGGGCACCAGTGACTGCAGCATCTGGGCGCATTCCAGCTCGATGGGGGCCGGGCGGTTGAAGTTGTTGCCCAGCTGCATCTGCCGGTAGGCAGCCTCGATGACGGACGGATAGGCGTGGCCGAGGGTGACGGCGCGCAGGCCCATGCCGTATTCGATGAATTCGTTGCCGTCCACGTCCCAGATGTGGCAGCCCTTGCCGCGCTCGATGAAGCCGGGTGAGCGCTCGGGATACTGGTCATCGCCCTTGGCGTAGGTGTGTGCGCCGCCAGGAATAGTGTCGTGGACCTTCTGGCGCAGGGCTGCGGACTTGTCGAAGCAGGTGCGTTCCACCATGCCGGGAACGTTCGGCTTCTGGGTGCTGTTCATGGGATGTCGACCGACGAGGTGATAGGAGAGTCGGAGCGTATTCTGAACGTTACGGCATCGACTGCAACGAAACAACGAGATCTGCGGCTACCTTACAACGACTTCCAGCAGCTGGTTATGCAGAAGCGCCTCGGCGGCCTGATGGACCAGATCGAAGGGCAGCCCGGCTGCCTCGGCAATGTCCAGGAGGCTCTTGCTGCCATCGGACTGGTTCAGCACCCACAAGAGCGCCAGCTGCAGCTTCTGCCCCTCGTTGTGACCACCGATGAGCGAGTACAGGCCGCGCCGGCCTAGCTGGGGCTCACCGAAGGGGCTGAGGTTGTTGAAGCTGAGGTTGCGCTCGACGATGCCGAGCGCCGAGAGCAGCAGGCCCAGCGAGCGCTCCAGGTGCTCTGGCCGGATGAAGTCCAGGTTGTCGGCCGAGGTATGGTATTGCGGGTAGCTGCCATAGGTGGAACGCGAAAAGCACCCCATGGGCAGGTTGAAACCGGGCGAGCAAAACTGTCGCTCGTCGTAGCCATAGGGCATGAAAGGCAACAGGTGGTTCCGTTCGCCACTTTCGGCCAGCACCAGCGCCATGATGCGGTCGATCTCGGCATCGCCCCGGCGACTGCGCTTGTAGTGGTAGTCACCGGCATCGCCCACGCCGGAGATGACCACGCCATGCGCCACACGCTTCGTGACGTCCTGCCGCTGCGACAGCCAGGCAATGGCGCCGATGGTGGCCGGAATGAACACGAAGCGATAGGTGTAGCGGCGCTTGGGCAGTGCTGCCAGCGTCTTCGCCAGCCAGGTGGCGGTGGAGATGCCCGACAGGTTGTCGTTAGCCAGCGAGGGGTGGCAGACGTGGGTGGAGACGAGCACTTCCTCGGCGCTCTCGCCGGGCAGCACGCATTCCCCGAAGGTGAGCGAACCCTGCACCAGGTCGGTGTCCACGCACACTTCGTAGTTGCCCGGCTGGAGCGATTGCAGCTGGCGGTCGGTCAGGCAGAAGCCCCAGTCCCGCTTGAAGTACTGCGTGCGGTAGGGAATCCAGTCCGGCCGGTCGGGCAGCGAGAAGAGGTGCGGGCGCAGCTCTTCCAGCGACAGCGTGCCCCGGAACGGGGCGCTGTAGTTGACCAGATGCAGGTTGTGCTCGGCGATGTCGACGATCTTCTTCCCGTCCGGCCCCTTGATCCAGGCACCCCGCACCTGCCACTCGGCCGGCACTTCCCAGTCGAAGATCTTGGTGCCGGTGGGCACTTCGGTCACGGTGAGCGGGATGTGCTGGCCAATGGCGGCCAGCGTGTCACGCACGCCCTGCCCGGTGATGCTGCGCAGCATGGGGTAGAGCTGCGTGCAGAAGGCGTGCATGGCAGCGCCCTGCCCTTCGGCCTGGCGGGCCAGGACAGCGGCCGATTCGACGACGATGGCTTGGGTCATGGTGACGGGGATATGGATCTGGGAAGGAGACGGAAGGCCCGGGTGGCGGGCAGGCCTTTGCATGGTCTGCCCTGCCGACGGTCAGTCGTAGATCTGGACTTCAGGCACCAGGATGACGAAGCGGCCGCCCCATTCGCGGATGGCGCTCATCTGCTTCATCACCTCGTCCTTCAGGTTCCAGGCCAGGATGACCAGGTAGTCGGGCTTGGTCTCGAGGATGCGCTCGGGGCCGTAGATGGGAATCTGGGTACCCGGTAGGAAGTGGTTCTGCTTGTGCGGGTTGCGGTCGACCGTGTACTCGATGTAGTCGGAACGCACGCCGGCGTAGTTGAGCAGCGTGGCGGCCTTGGCGGGCGCACCGTAGGCGGCGATGCGCTTGCCCTGCTGGTGGGCATCCAGCACGAAGCGCAGCAGGCTGCGCTTGCTGGCGCGGATGCGCTCTTCCAGGGCCAGGTACGGCTCCAGCGTGTCCAGGCCGGCGGCACGCTCGCGGGCCTCCATCTCGGCCACACGCGGGCTGACGGGCTGGTTGCCGGTCTTGGCAGGCTGGCAGTACACCCGCAGCGAGCCGCCGTGGTTGGGGATCTCTTCCACATCGAAGACCGACAGGCCGTGGTGGGCCAGGATGCGGCTGAAGGTGAGGAAGGAGTGGTAGCAGAAGTGCTCGTGGTAAATGTTGTCGAACTGGTTCTTTTGCAGCAGGTTCAGCACGTGGTGGAACTCGAAGGTGGCCACGCCCTGCGGCTTGAGCAGGATGGAGAAGCCCGCCACGAAATCGTTGAGGTCGGGCACGTGGGCCACCACGTTGTTGGCGGCCATCAGGTCGGCGGCATGGCCCATGTCGCGCAGCTTGCGGGCGCTTTCACGGCCGAAGAACATCACCTCCATGGGAATGCCCAACTTGCGCCCTTCCTCGGCCACGTTGGCGGCGGGCTCCACGCCCAGCACGGGCACGCCCTTGGGCAGGAACCAGCGCAGCAGGTAACCGTCGTTGGCGGCGATCTCCACCACCTTGCTGTTCGGCCCCAGCTTGAAGCGCTCGGTCATGTCGTCGGCGTAGCGCTTGCCGTGGTCCAGCATGGCCTGCACGTAAGACGAAAAGTAGGCGTAGTCCGAGAAGATGGCCTCACCGCTCTGGAACTCCTCCAGCTGCACCAGGAAGCAGTTGCTGCAGACGTAGGCATGCAGAGGGAAGAACGGCTCCATCTTGTTGAGGTCTTCCGGCTTGCGGATGGCATTGGCCATGGGCGACATGCCCAGATTGGCCACAGTGTGACGCAGCTGGGTACCACAGAAGCGGCACTTGGCGTGGGTGGCAGCCAGGACGGCCAGATCCTTGCGATCGGCAACGGAAGAGGTTTGGGTTGCAGACATGGTGATGAAGGAGAGGAGAAAGACCAGCGAAGGTCACGACCAGACGCGGTGGTTTCTGGCGTGAGCGGCGGCCAGGCCCCGATGGCTCTGACCACAATGCCTGCAACGTACCACACTGTCCGGAGAGCCGTCGACGACAGACTTGGCATTTGGCCTCTTCCGGGGAATGAAAGACGCCATTCGTCGGGAAAACACGGCAAATGTTCTGATTCCGAGATCATGAGAGCAGTCTGGTTATGCGATGCAAGAACGGAAAGAGATGTAAGGACGAAAAAGAAAACGACGCCTGGAGGCGCCGTTTTCAGAATGCCGGCCAGAATGACCGGCATCGGGAGGGAACGGACCGAAGGCCGATCAGAAGATGCTTTCGCGCACGAAGATCAGGTCGTCCGGACGGATCGGATCGTCGAGCTTGGGCTCCAGCACCTGAATGTTGCGGTCGCCCACGCGACGGTGCAGACGAATGCCACGGTCGGTACCGCGCAGGGTGAGGCCACCGCCCTTGGCAACGGCCTGGGCCACGGTCATGCCACGGTCAAGCACGTACTGGCCCGGACGCTGGACCTGGCCATAGACGTAGTAGTTGGGAGCCTTGTTGACGAAGATGGTATCGCCGGCCTGCAGGACCACGTCCTTGCTCAGGTCGCCGGTGCTGAACATCTCGACCAGGTCGATTTCCAGACGCTGCGGACGGCCGTTGCGGGTGGTCATGAGCAGCACGTTGTTGGAGCCGGTCTCGTTGACACCGCCAGCCACCGAGAGGATCTCGGACAGGCGCATGCCGGTGGTCTCCAGCGGGTAGCGGCCAGGGTTGGCCACGTTGCCCAGCACCGAGACCTGCTGGCTGCGGAACTGCAGCACGTTCAGGGTGACCTGTGGGTTCTGCAGGAAGCGGCCCTCACGCAGGCGGGTGGCGATGAGGTTTTCGGCCTGCTGCGGCGACAGACCGGCCAGCTTGACCACACCCAGCAGCGGGAAGGAAATGACGCCACTTTCGGAGATGCGGGCCTCGACGGTTAGATCCTGGGACTGGAAGACCTGGATACGCAGCACATCGCCCGGCCCGAGCAGGTAGTCACTACGGGCGGTCTGAGCCACGGCCTGGGACGATGCCAGACCGATGGTGGCCAGGGCCATCAGCCCCAGCACGAACTTCTTGAAGCGAGAAAGAAACATGGATGCCGTCCTATGAAGGGAGATCAGCTTGCCCGAAGGGCTGCGAACGGAAAGGGGAGTTGCCCCGCGCAAGAATCAAACGCCCGGGCACGCCAAGCGGCCAACAGGCCGTGAACGCCGATTCTAGACCGGCCTTTGTGGCGCCAGCGTGAATGATATCCCTTGCTTTCGTAAGATTGTCCAGCAAAGGCGAGCTGACAGCAGGTGCAATGGGAGGCGTGCCGGAAACGACCAAGCCCCGGCGGGAACCGGGGCCTGTTTTGACGGGGCCCGGGTCTGACCCGGGCCGCAAGGCAGGGAAGGATCAGAACTGAACCTTCAGGCCAAGGCCAAAGATGTTGGCCTTGTAGTCGAGGTTGGCACGGTTGGAGTCGCGTTTCTCATGCGAGACGCTGGCCATGAGGAACATGTTGCGACGGAACTCGTAGTCGGCCTCGGCACCGATCATGTAGATCTTGTCCTTGCGCTCGACCTCGCCGGCAGCCAGTTGGTCACCCTTGTAGCGACGGTCGTAGTAGCGCAGGAACGGATCGATGATGATCTTGCCGGTGGCCTGGATGGTGGGGCTGAAGTTCAGCGACCAGGTGTCGGCATAGGAGCCGGTCACGGCATCGTCATCAGGCTCGATAGAGCGACCCAGCGAGGCACGCATCTGCACTGCGCCGCTCACGGCCCATTCGGTGTCGAAGCCGGCGGTCAGGCCGCGGAAGTGGCGGTTGCCCTGATCGTAGTCACGACGGGTGTAGCCGACGAAGCCGCCCAGGCTGCTGTCCTCGCTGGGACGGTACTGGATGCGGGCCTGCAGCGAATCCTCGTCGTAGTCGTTCTTGCGGCAGTTATTGTTGCACAGCAGCGCGGCACCATTGTCGCCATAGCGCTGGGCCGACTTGTACTCGCCGTCAGTGGCGCGATAGACCAGGTCGACTTCGATGCCGGTACCCGGCGCATAACGCACGCCGCCTTCGGCCGATTTCAGGTCATAGTCGGTGTCCTTGTAGACTTCCAGCGAGTTGCGGCTGCGGACGTAGTCAATGCCGCCGATGACCGACCAGGCCGGCGTGAAGCGGAAACCAGCGTTGAAGAACAGGTTCTGGGTGCTGATGTTGTTGCGGTCGCCCGAGACGTTGGTGGCCTGGTTGTAGATCCGGTCCTGCACGGTGGGCTGGCGGCGGTCCAGCTTGATGCCGGCGCGACCGAACAGCGGACGGCCTACGACCCAGTCGAGCGTGGAGCCGACGTTGTAGCCCACGTGGTCAAAGTCGTCGTATTCCTTGTACTTGAAACCCTCGACCTCGGCGTTGGCACGCAGCCGCTGCTGGCTGATCAGGCGGTCGAACTCGATGCCCATGGCGCCGTTGAGATAAGTGTCACCCGCTTTCTTGTTGCTGTAGATACCGGCCTGGGACTGGTTGTTCAGACGCAACATATTGCTATCGTGCGTAACACCGACGCGGCCGGTGAGCTTGATGACATCGGCCTCGGCGTTGGGGGTCCAGTCCTGATCAGGCACTTCGAGCTGAGCCTGCGCCTGGGCAGCGCTGGCCGCCAGTCCACAGACGATGGCTGCCACGGCAGCACTGGCCGCGCGCAGCGCCGGACGCCGTGCGGCTTTTTTTTGTGTTCCGATGATTTCTTTCATGACTACCCTGTCTTAAAAAGCTCAGAATGGGGCATGGTACCGCCACCGACGGTCCTGCTCTGCTCCCACACTAATGCATTGAGCCGAACATGCCAAGTCCCAGACCCCTGCTGTGTGAACACTGACCGAATTCTCAAAGCTGTCGCTTCCATCGACACTCGGTTCCCTCCGACTCTCGGGCGCTTCTGCGTGAACCCTGACACAGAAGAGCCAAACCGATTACCATCGGACGGCTGCCTCCAGCCGGCCGGTGTTGTATAAATAACCCCCAGCAGACTCCTATCCGGGCTCGCCACATTCCCGGCGCCCCGGCAAGTGGTATGAACAGCCCCATCTTCGCTTCTTCCATCGTTCCCATCCGGACCGGCAACCGCAGCATCCTGTCGCTGGTCAAGTCGGTCATCGATCCCATCCTGGCCGTGACCTGCCTGCTGGTGGTCACCGTGGCCGCCGGCCATCCGCTGCGCGCCCAGGAAATGGTGCTGGCCGTCCTCACCTTCGTGCTCAGCTACCCTGGCAGCGTCCCCTTCCGGGTCTACCAGGCCGGCTACCTGCGTCACCTGCTGGGCAGCTGGGGCCTGGTGGTGGGCCTGCTGCTGGTCTTCGGCCTGATGATCGACGCGCTCCGACAGTTCGACCAGAACGTGCTGGCCACCTGGGTCATCGCCACCCCGGTCGTGCAGGCCGTCAGCCACTGGCTCTCGCCCCTGCTGCTGCACAAGGTCATCTCCATGCGCCCCGAGCAGACCGCCATCGTGGTGGCGGCCAACAGCCTGGGCCGCACGCTGGCTCGCTCCATCCAGGACGACCCGCTGTCGCAGACGCGCATCATGGCCTTCTTCGACGACCGCACCCCGGACCGCCTGGGCGAGGTCACGGAAGCGCCGGTGGCCGGTGGCTTCAGCGCGGTGGCGCAGTTCGTGCGCGCCAACAAGATCGACCAGATCTTCATCGCCCTGCCCATGGCCTCGCAGCCGCGCATCCTGAAGCTGCTGGAAGACCTGCGCGACACCACAGCCTCCATCTACTTCGTGCCCGACATCTTCATGTTCGACCTGATCCAGGCACGGGTGGATTCGGTGGGCGGCCTGCCGGTGGTGGCCGTGTGCGAGACGCCGTTCTACGGTACCACGGGCGTGCTCAAGCGCCTGTCCGACATCGTCATCGCCTCCATCGCGCTGGTCATCACGCTACCCATCACGCTCACCATCGCGCTGGCCATCCGCCTCACGTCCAAGGGCCCCATCATCTTCAAGCAGCGTCGCTACGGCCTGGACGGCTCGGAGATCAACGTCTACAAGTTCCGCTCCATGCGGGTGCAGGAAAACGGCCCCGAAGTGCGCCAGGCCACCAAGAACGACGACCGCATCACGCCGGTGGGCCGTTTCCTTCGGAAGACCTCGCTGGACGAGCTGCCGCAGTTCTTCAACGTCCTGCAAGGCCGCATGAGCGTGGTGGGTCCGCGCCCCCACGCAGTGGCCCACAACGAGACCTACCGCAAGCTGATCAAGGGCTACATGATCCGCCACAAGGTCAAGCCTGGCATCACCGGCCTGGCCCAGGTCAACGGCGCACGCGGCGAGACTGACACCATCGAGAAGATGGAGCTGCGCATCCGCTACGACCTGGAGTACCTGCGGCACTGGTCGCTGCGGCTCGACCTGAAGATCATCCTGAAGACCATCCTGGTGTCGTTCCGCGACCCGAACGCCTACTGAGGCCGCCCGCTCCGGCATCGACCCCGAAGGCCCCGTCAGCCCCAGCTGCCGGGGCCTTTCCACAAGAGGCCACATCCTGTCGGCGAAACGATGCCCTCCTGCGTTTTCTGCAGGAGCCACAAGGGCTTGACAACCCACAGTTTTTGCGAGAGCAAAAAAGTTGGCACTCTCCACCGGGAAGTGCTAGTATCTAACCCGCTAGTCATTTATCAGGAACAAACTGCCACGATGACGACTCACTCCGTTGCACTTGCCACTCGCCAGACCGGTGTCGTTGCGCCTGCCGTACCGTCACTGGGCAACCTGGATGCCTACATCTCCGCGGTCAATCGCATGCCCATGCTGTCCGCCGAGGAGGAGTCCAGCCTTGCGCGGCGTTTCAAGGAGCATCAGGACGTCGACGCTGCCCGCACGCTGGTGACTTCCCACCTGAGGCTGGTCGTGTCGGTGGCTCGCCAATACCTGGGCTACGGCCTGCCGCACGCCGATCTCATCCAGGAAGGCAACATCGGCCTGATGAAGGCCGTCAAGCGCTTCGACCCCGATCGCTCGGTGCGGCTGGTGTCGTTTGCGCTGCACTGGATCAAGGCCGAGATCCACGAGTACATTCTGAAGAACTGGCGGCTGGTCAAGGTGGCTACCACCAAGGCTCAGCGCAAGCTGTTCTTCAACCTGCGCTCGATGAAGAAGGACCTGGACACGCTGACGCCCGAGGCCGTGACCGACATCGCCGAACAGCTCAACGTCCGCGAGAAGGACGTGGCCGAGATGGAAACGCGGATGGCCGGCCACGAGGTCGCGCTGGAGCCGCAGGGCGACGACGAGGAAGGCACGGGCTTCGGTCCGGCCTCCTACCTGGCCGCCCCCGGCAGCGAGCCCACCGAGATCATCGAGAGCCGGCAGCGTGACTGGCTGCATACCGAGGGCCTGTCCAGCGCACTGGCCACACTCGACGAGCGCAGCCGCAACATCGTGCAGTCGCGCTGGCTGCGCGACGAGGACGAAGGCGGATCACGCACGCTGCAGGATCTGGCCAACGAGTATGGCGTGTCGGCCGAGCGGATCCGCCAGATCGAGGCACAGGCCATGAAGAAGATGAAGGCAGCGCTGGCCGACTACGCCTGACGCCCCCCGCCGGAGCCTCTGGCCTCGGCACACACCCCGGGATCGATGGACGCGCCGACAGTGGCGCGTCAGCCATGGCGCGGCGATAATAGGACAGTCCAAGTCTGGCAACGTCAGCCCGACGGACGCTCTGTCACCGCCGCCGAGCGGCCCATACCGCATATCCCATGGCACTCGTCATCGAAACCCGTTCCTCGCACGGGTCCGTCTCGCGCACCCATCTCCGGGCTGGCACCACTCGCCTCGTCGTGCGACCTGGCGACATTTTCCGACTCTATGACGAGGACACCGGCAAGGCGCCCGCCAAGGCCGTGGTCAAGCAGCTGGACAACGGTCTTCTCGTCGACAACCTGGCCGATGACGCCCATGGCGCCGACCAGCCCCAGGCCGTAGAGCTTCTGGGCTTCTACAGCTCGTGCAGCGTCAGCTCGCCCTGCCACCTGGAACTTCCCGAAACGACGGCCGGCACGGTGGACATCACCCCAGCCACGGCCGCCATTGGCGCACTGTCAGACGGCTCGTTCGTGCTGGTGGACCTGGCCCAGGCCAATGGTGCAGCCGCAGAAAACGCCGCCGCGAAGGGGTTGGATGGTGCCGCCCCCGCAGCCGCAGGGGACGCAAACCATGCGGCCGAGTCCGCCCCCCTGCTGTCGGAATCGGCCCGCCCAGTGATCTATGGTCTGGGCGGCGCAGCCGTGCTGGGCCTGGCACTGGGCGGCGGGGGTGGAGGTGGCGGTGGCAGTGAAGCGCCTGCTGCCAGTGCGTCTGCAACCCCTGCCCTTCCGAGCACGCCCACCACACCTGCGACACCCACCACCCCTACGGTGCCGCCGTCCGTCACCGACCCCAGCTTCACAGTGACGCATTCGTCAGTGGCCAAGGGCAAGGTGCCCACGCTGACGGGCACGGGCACTGCCGGTGGCACGGTGAAGATCGACGTGCATGCCAGTGGCGGCACGGCGGTGGACGCCAGCTATACCGTGCCAGTGGGCGCCGACGGCAAGTGGTCAGCCAACCTGGCCACGCTGAAGCCCGCCACGGGCGCCCTGCCCGCGGGCGGGCTAAGCACGGCCACCAGCATGTCGCTGACCGAAACATTGAACGGCAAGACGGCCACGATGCCCGACTTCAAGCTAACGGCCGACGACACGGCGCCAACAGCACCCACGATCTCGCCCATCGGCACCGAGGGCCTTCTGGGCGCCGCCGCCGTGGGCAAGCCGCTGGCGGTCTCGGGGCAGGGCGAGGCCAACAGCCTGATCAAGCTGACGCTGGGCGCGCAGAGCCTGGAAACCGTGGTGGGTGCAGACGGTACTTGGGCGGCGACGCTGCCGGCTAATGCCCTGCCCGCCACGGGCAACGCCACCCTGTCAGTCACAGCCAGCGACCTGGCCGGCAACGTCTCCACGGCCGCCACGCAGACGCTGACCATCGACACTACACCACCTCCGGCACCAACGATCCAGTTCACCGGCGGTACCGACAACTATGTGAACACGGCCGAGAAGGCGGCGGGCGTGACGCTGGCCGGCACAGCCGAAGCCAACAGCACGGTGAAGGTGACGATCGGCAATGTGTCGCATGATGCCACCGCAGGCGCCGACGGCAAATGGAGCGTGGCCTTTGCCGGCGCCGAGCTGCCAGCCGACGGTACCCACCTGGTGACGGCCATAGCCACCGACAAAGCGGGCAACGCGTCCGTGCCCAGCACCGGCACGCCGATGGTGGTGGACACCAAGCCACCGGTGCTGACCGACACGCATGCCGGCGGCACTGACCGTGTGCTGAGCGGGGTGCCGTTCCTGATCACGGGCAAGACCGAGGCCGGCGCCTCAGTGCAGGTGGAGTTCACGCTGGCCGACGGCAGCAAGCAGGTCCAGAACACCGTGGTGACCGATACGAGCCCCGACTCGGCAAACTGGACCCTCCCGACCCCGATTGTGGCCTTGGGCAACCCCATCGGCGCCAAGCAGACATCGATCCACATCACGGCCACCGACAAGGCCGGCAACGTCTCCGCCGTGGATCACACCTTCGTGATCATGTCGCAGAGCTCCCCGTTCGGGACGACCCCGGCGGCAGGCAGCAACACGCTTTCCCTCAAGGGGCTGACGACCGGATCAGAAGGCGACGCCATCCAGAAGGTCCAGGCGTCGACCGGCGATGCCCTCTCGTTGCAGCCGGCACAGACCGAGCCTTCGTCGGCACCGCTGCAGGCCACTTCCGGTGCGACACTGTCGGCCACGTCCAGCAGCGCACAACAGCTCTCCTCCCTGCTGCCGCAGGACGAGCTGCAGCAGGGGCTGGTGCACCTCTGAGCCTTGATATCCGGCGGTTTCTGCCGCCGGGCTGCCAGGCGCATGCCGGAACGTAAAAGGAGACCCTGATCCAGCCCACGGGCGCATACACGTAACAAGCCGTCACGAGATGCACACAAAAAATGCGGTTTGTGCATGCCACAATGGCCCGCTTCAATACACCTTTTTTTGACGAATGGTCGAATCCGGCCGCCGGACTGCGCCCGATGTCTCATTGAAGCGTCGGTTTGCATGACACTTGGCGACACCGGGCCATGTACCCGCCCCCTGGCCACCTCGTGAGCAAGCGCCAGGCGGCCATGTCGGAACCGCCCGGTCCGGCCTTCGTCAGACCACAGGACAGAAGACAGGATCATGGCAGCAAGACTGAACATCCAGCGCACGGGTGACGGCGGGGTCGAGCAGCTCCAGCTCAAGCCCGGCAACAACAAGCTCAGGGTCGTTCCCGGGCGCACCTTCAACCTGCAGGATCCAGACGGCCAGCCGATCGATCCCTCCAAGTTGCGTGTGCTGCAGGTGGATAACGACCTGATCATCGAGAACATCCCGGTGGAAGGCAGCACCGAGCTGGCCACGGTGACGCTGGAAGGCTACTACCAGGTGTGCAGCGCCACCGACCGCTGTACGGTCAGCGTGGGTGGTGAAGACGCCGCCGTCGCCCAGGGCACAGAAGGTCAAGAGAATCTGGGTACCACTGAAATCAGCCAGGCCACGGTGCTGGCAGACGTGGACACCAAGCCCCTGGGTGCGCTCTCCGACGGCACCTTCGTGCTGTACGACACCGCCTTCCAGGCTCCCGAGCAGCCGACTACCGAGGAATTCCCCATCCGCCCCGTGCTGTACGGTGCGGGCGGACTGGCCGTGGTGGCTCTGGCCGCGGGCGGCGGCGGCGGCGGCGGTGATCCCTCTGGCGCCCCCAACCTGGGCGACGTACCGCTGGCGCTCAAGTCGGCCACCTCGTTCAACAACCGCTTTCCCACCATTTCGGGCACGGCCAAACCCGGCACGGTGGTGACGCTGCGGCTGGACACCGACAACGACCAGCGCGAAAACGTCACCTACACCGCCACGGCCGACGCCAACGGCAACTGGAGCGTGAACCTGCAGTCCGCCACACCCGCCACCGGCAACCTGCCAGCCACTGGCCTGTCTGACAGCAATACGCTGGAAGTGTCCGGTGCGCTGGACGGCGTGCAGGGCGCCGCGCTGCCTGTGGTGACGCTCACCTACGACAACACCCCACCGGCTCGCGCCGAGATCGCCGCCGTGAGCGACGACAACATCATCACTGCCGCCGAGAAGACAGCCGGCGTGGCGGTTTCCGGCACGGCCGAAGCCAACGGCACGGTCGAGCTCAAGATCGGCGGCACCACCAAGCTGGTGGCTGTGGATGCCGAGGGCAAGTGGAACACCACGCTGTCTGCCGCCGAGCTGCCGGCCACTGACGGCCAGCACACGCTGACGGCCACCGCCATCGACGCGGCCGGCAACCGCGGCCCAGCAGCCACTACCCCGGTCACGCTGCACACCAACAGTACCGCCCCCGTCATCGGCAACATTGCCAGCGACGACATCATCAATGCCGCCGAGGCGGCGGCCGGCGTGAAGCTGCAAGGCTCGGCCGAGGCCGGCTCGAAAGTGGAGTTGACCTTCGGCGCCAACAAGGTGACAGCCACCGCCGACGCCAACGGCCACTGGGAAGTGACGGCACCGGCCACCGGCATTGCTGACGGCAAGCACACACTGACGGCCACCGTGACCTCGCCCACCGGCGGCACCGCCTCAGCCACCCGCGACTTCACGGTGGACAAGACCGCACCGGCCAAGGCCAGCAACATCAAGCTGGACGGTGGCGACGACACCATCACCGCCGCCGAGGCCCGGGACGGTGTGCACTTCACCGGCAACGCCGAGGCCGGCTCCAAGGTCTCGGTGACCTGGAACGGCCACACCCACACCGGCACCGTCAGCAGCAGCGGCACCTGGGACGTGCAGTTCGTACCGTCCGAGCTGCCCAAGCCCGCCACCGGCACCACCGCCAGCAGCACCTATCAGGTGACGGTGACGGACGCGGCCGGCAACACCAGCGAGGCCGATACCCACCCTGTGACGGTGCAGGGCGCCCCGGCACCGACCATTGCGCCGTCACCGACAACGCCAGGCCCAACACCGACCCCGACTCCAACCCCTACGCCCACACCGACCCCCACGCCGAATCCGGGGGACGACAACACCACGCCAACGCCGAGCCCGACTCCCACACCGAGCCCGACGCCGACTCCCACACCGACGCCCACCCCTACACCGACGCCGACCCCCACGCCGAATCCGGGGGACGACAACACCACGCCGACACCGAGCCCGACTCCCACGCCGAGCCCGACTCCCACGCCGAGCCCGACACCTACGCCGACACCATCCCCGACACCGACGCCCGACCCGGGCGACAACACCACGCCGAGCCCGACTCCCACACCGAGCCCGACGCCTACGCCCACACCTTCCCCGACGCCGACACCCGACCCAGGGGACAACGCCACCACACCGACACCAAGTCCGACGCCAACACCCTCGCCAACGCCTGCACCGGTCGGTGACACGGATTCCGACACATCGGGAAGTGGCACTGCCGCCCCGACGACGGCGACCGGTGGGGCCACCACAACGACAGGTGCCACGGCAACCGGCAGCAGTACCTCGGCACGCTCGCTAGCCACCAAGTCGCTGACCGACACGGATCACTCCACGGACACGTCGAGCACGTCGCAGAAGAGCCTGACCCTGGACGATCTGACCAGCAGCAGCGCCGAGGAGTCGCTCTCCACCCCGGCCCCTGCCGCCGCCCCCACACCGACGGCTCCGCCGCCGGCGCCGGTCAGCACCACGAGCACCGTGGATTCGCTGGTGGGCACCCAACCCTGGGAGCAGCATCACCCCACGGTATGACGCCGACGGGGACGGCCAGGGCCGTTCCCGCAACGTCCCACCTGCCCGCCTCATGGCGGGCTTTTTTATGCTCGGCCTCCTATCCGGTAACCGGCGGTCAACCAGACCGACCAACGGCCCACCCGACACCCAGCATCGTCTGCAAAAAACAACGACCGACGCTTTGCCTGACACTTGAACCAGCAATCTATCCCTGCCGGCGCACAGGAGATATGGGCGGATGTAACCCGTTTTGATAGGCTTGCAAGACAAGGATACATACCCTACGGAACGAGCATCATGGCAGCACGATTCGAGATCTATCGGACGCAGGACGGCGGTGTGGAACAGCTGCGGCTCAGGCCCGGCGAGAACCGGGTACGGGTGCTGCCCGGACGGCAGTTCCGACTTCAGGCCCCCAACCTGGACGCCGAGCAGCTCCGGGTACTGCAGGTGGACAGTGACCTGGTGATCGAGAACGTGCCGCTGGATGGTGATGCCGGCACCGCCTCGGTGATTCTGGAAGGCTACTACCGCATCTGCAGCGCCTCGGACCAGTGTGCCGTGACGGCCGGCGGTGATGAGGCCGTGAGTATTCCGGCCGCCGCCGAGGGCGCCGGTGGCGCCGTGCTGCTGGCCGACGTGAGCACCAAGCCGCTGGGCGCACTGAACGACGGCACCTTCGTGCTGTATGACCCCAAGTTCGAGGCGCCCATCCTGCCCGTCCTGGGTGACGTGCCCACCAAGCCGCTGCTGTACGGCCTGGGCGGCGCAGCCGTGCTGGGCCTGGCCGCTGCCGGCGGCGGAGGCGGCGGAGACAGCGATGGCCAGGCACCGCAGGGCAACATCTCGCTCACGCTGAAATCCTCTACCTACTTCAACACGCGCTTCCCCGTGCTGAACGGCACGGCCCAGCCTGGCTCCGAAGTGCAGGTGCGCATCGACACCGATGGTGACCAGCACGCCAACGTCGCCTACACCACCACGGCCGACGCCAACGGCAACTGGGCCGTGGACCTGAAGACCGCCACGCCCAGCAGCGGCGCGCTACCCGCCACCGGCCTGTCGGACACCAACAGCCTGGAAGTGACCGGCACCCACAATGGTGTGCAGAGCACCCTGCCGCTGGCCACGCTGAACTTCGACGACACGCCGCCAGCCAGTGCCCAGGTGTCGCCGGTGACGGGTGACAACATCATCACCGGCCCCGAAAAGGCAGCGGGCGTGACCATCAGCGGCACCGCCGAAGCCAACGGCTCGGTGGAACTCAAGCTGGGCACCGTGAACCAACGGGTAGCCGTGGATGCCAACGGCAACTGGAGCACCACGCTGCAAGCCGCCGAGCTGCCGGCCGCCGATGGTTCCTACACGCTGGCCGTGACCGCCATCGACGCAGCCGGCAACCGTGCGCCGGAAGTGACCAGCCAGGTCATCATGAACACCACCGGCACGACCGCCATCATCGGCACCATCAGCGAAGACGGCTACGTCAACGCCAAGGAAGCGGCCGCCCCAGTGAAGGTGATGGGTACAGCCGAAGCCAACAGCAAGGTTGCGCTGTGGCTGACCGACGAGCAGAACCCGCTGGTCGAGGTCCAGGCTGACGCCACCGGCAAGTGGGAAGCTGGCGTACCGCTGCCAGCAGGCCTGGCCGACGGCAAACATGCGCTGTCGGTCACCACCACCAACGCCCAGGGCAACACCGCCACCAGCAAGGCCGAGTTCACGCTGGACAAGACGCCCCCCGCGGCGGCCACCAATCTGAAGCTGGAAGGCAACGACACCATCATCACCAGCGCCGAAGCCAAGAACGGCGTGACCCTGAGCGGCTCGGGCGAAGCCGGCACCAAGGTGACGGTCTCGATCGGCGGCGGCAAGACGCAGACCGCCTCGGTGGGCGCCAACGGCGGGTGGAAGGTGGAATTCAAGGAAGGCGACCTGCCCATGCCCAGCCAAGGCAACAGCACCACCAGTGCCTTCAACGTGGTGCTGCAGGACAAGGCCGGTAACGACAGCGCCGTTGCCACCCAGAACGTGACGCTGCAGGGGCCGCTGAGCCCGCTGCCCACCCCCGTCATCAACCAAATTGCCGGCGATGACATCATCAACGCTGCCGAAGCCCAGGGCGCGGTGTCAGTATCTGGCATCGCAGAAGCGGGCTCGAAAGTCAACGTCAAGCTGGGTGCCGTCGAAGCTACTGCCACGGCCGGCGCGAATGGCGCCTGGACCGCCCAGTTGACGAACCTGTCCAAGGTGCCCGATGGTAGCTACGACGTAACTGCAACCGCTTCGAAGGATGGCCGAGACACCTCGACCGCCGGTGTGCACAAGGTCACCCTCGACAAGACACCGCCCGGCCTGCCCACCAACATCAAGACCAACGGCGGCGACACCACCATCAGCGCCGAAGAAGCCAAGACCGGCAAGATCACCTTTACGGGCGATACGCCGACCGGGGCCCAGAATGCCGATACGGTAACGGTGACCTGGAACGGTTTGTCGAAACCTGGCACCGTCACCAACGGCAAATGGAGCGTGGACTTCGATTCGGTGCCCCCGATACCGGCCGGCCAGGCCAGCACCACTGCCAATGTGACCGTTGTGGCCCACGACAAGGCGGGCAACAACAGCACCACAGCCACGCAGGCCATCACGGTGCAGAACAGCGCCTTGCCATCCACGGCGCCGACGATTGACCTCGTCACCGCAGACGACATCGTCAACAAGGCCGAGGCGGGTAGCGTGAACATCTCGGGGACGGCGGCGCCCAACGCCACGCTCCAGGTCGTTGTCGGTACCCGGGCCCCCCAAGAGGTCGTTGCCAACGCTCAAGGCAAGTGGCTCATTGAGGGCTTCAACATGAGCGGCATGCCCGACGGCCCGTACACCATATCGGCAACCGCCACCAACCCGGGGGGTACCACCTCAGCACCTACCAACCACCAGTTCACCGTGGACAAGACGCCACCAGCCACCCCCTCCAACATTCAGTCCACCAACGGCAACACTATTACTGCGGAAAAGGCCAAGGACGGCGTGAGCTTCACCGGCAAAGCCGACGCCGGCAGCAAACTGGCCGCCACCTGGAATGGCAAGCCCATTGCTGCCACTGTCCAGGCAAATGGAGATTGGAGCGTATCCGTATCCGCAGCCGACATGCCCAAGCCGGCTGCCGGCGGCAGTATCAAGGCCACGCTCTCGGTCATTGCCGAGGACGCAGCCGGCAACAAGAGCGCTCCGGGATCCCTGGAGGTCACAGTGCAGGGCGCACAAACGGTCACCCGGCAGGTCACTACGACCACCAAGTACACCAACCTGAAGTTCGACAACCATGACAGCCACGTCATCACGGCCGATGAGGCCAGTGATGGTGTGACCGTCAGTGGCGATGCCGCACCGGGCTCACAGGTGCGGATGCAACTGGGCGCAAACGACATCACCGCGACCGCAGATGCCGCCGGGCACTTCTCGGCCGTCCTGCAGGTGCCAGCCGTGGCCGCCGGCACCTCCCAGACCCACAAGGTGGACATGACGGTGACCGACTCGAGCAGCAGCACGCCGCAGAGCTGGACCGAGACGATTGAGGTGCAGGGCCCTGCCGCCACACCGGCAACGCCAGCGACGCCGGTAACCTCGCCGGCCACGCCACCTGCGGTTACCACGCCTGCCACCGATACAGCCGATGCCACTGCGGCCGGCACCACGAAACAGCCCGCCACCGCAGATACCGCAGCACAACCGGACGCGACGGCGCAGCCGGCAACGACCGCTGCTAGTACCGCCGCTGCAGATACGGGCACAGCTGCAGGCACAGATGCGGCGGCAAGCGCGAACGCCGCAGCCCAGCCCGCCACACCGGCGCAACCCGCCACAAGCGACATCGTGGGCTCCACCAGCAGCACGGATACCTTGGGCAAATCGCTGACCGTGGCCAAGGCACTTCCCAGCGGCCAGGGCAGCCGCCTGTCACTGAATGAGCTGCTGGACCAGAGCGAGACGCTGTCGCTGCCAGGCGAGGCATCCACCGCCGGGTCGAATGCCGCCACGTCGGCGGCTGGAAGCGCGGCAGGAACCGGCACGGCATCCACTGCGCCGGCCGGCACGGACGTGGCAACCGCCGCAGATTCCAGCGCTGCCGCACTGAGCAGCACGGCCACGGTGAACACGCTGCTGGGCACCCAGCAACCGTGGGAGACGACGCACCCCGCCATCTGAAGACCCTGAAAAACGCCCCCGCCCAGTAGTGGCAACGGGCGGGGGCTTTTTGCGTTTGAGGCGATGCGCTTCGGTTCGAGGCAGCGCTCGCGGCACGCCTTTACCCTATCCCTTTTTTCCTCAACCCACCAGAATGTCCACCCGACGGGCGCGCTGCAGCGTGGCCTTGCCGGCGCGGACCTTGGTGCGGGCGGAGGTCTTGCCAGCACCTACCACCGTGATGCGGGCAGAGGAGAAGCCCCCTTCGCTGATGGCGCCCGCCACGGCACGAGCGCGGCGCTCGGAGAGGGTCTTGTTGTAGGCGGCAGAGTAGCGCGGATCGGCGTAGCCAGTGACGCGCACCCAGGCCGTGCGACCCAGACAGGCGCCCAGCTGCTGCAGGCGGCGCGTCTCGGCCGGTGACAGGTTGGCGCTGCCCGACTTGAAGAAGATCGGCGCGGACAGTTGCTTCAGCGACCGGGGGCAACTTCCGGCTGCGGCGGCGCGCGTGCTGCGACTGTCGGCGGCAGCCTGGCGAGTATCGCGCGCATTGTGGCTGTCCCGGCCGTTGCGGGCGTCACGCGCCC
>ERZ772946.129-NODE-129-length-37691-cov-111.427_pt1 | contig 37691 bp, 34 predicted proteins | sample MGYA00511680_ERZ772946 | MGnify/ENA primary metagenome ERZ772946 (study PRJEB29015, sample SAMEA2737918) | human oral metagenome | biome: human oral; feature: human-associated habitat; material: dental | place: China | collected 2016 ... | reverse complement strand
AACCGGGGGCCAAGGCGATCTACGGCGAGCAGGACATGCTCATGAGCGCGGCCGCACTGGACCGGGTGATCGACGGCTCCGGCATCGTCACGGTTCCCGACGATGTCCACGACCTCATCGAGGCCGTCTACGGTCCCGATGCCCCAGTGCCGCCGTCGTGGAAGGAAGCCGTCGACCGAGCTCGGGAGACATACGCGACGAGCAACCGTGCGAAGCACGAGGCCGCTCAGGGTTTTCTTCTGAATGAGCCCGAGCGGAGAGGGAAGAGTGCCTCCCTGATCGGCTGGCTGCACGTGACGGCCTCCGACAACGAGGAGAGGGGACGCGCCCAGGTCCGCGACGGCGAGGACTCCCTCGAGGTTATCCTCCTGGACCTGCGCCGGGTAGGCGGCCAGGAGGAGCTGCGCACCCTGCCATCTGCACCGGAGGCTCCAGGAGCCATGATCCCCACAGACCGCGCCCCGGACAAGAAGATCGCCCGCGCCATGGCCCTGTCCGCCGTGAGGTTGCCTCCGCGCCTGAGCAATCCGCACCGGATCGACCAGGTCATCGATGAGCTGGAGAAATGCGTCGTGCCCGCTTGGCAGGATGATCCGCAGCTCCGAGGACAGCTGTTCCTTCTCCTGGATGAGGGCCGGGCGCAACTGGCCGACACCGTACTCGAGTACTCCCCATCCACCGGGCTCAAGGAGGTCCAATCAGAATGACGCAGCGTTTCAATCTTCTCGACGAGCCCTGGATCCGGGTGACCCGGCTCGACGGCGCCCCCGCCGAGGTCTCCCTTCTCGCCCTCTTCCGGGAGGCGACGGACATCGCCGGGATCCACGGCGAGATCGCCAGCCAGGACGTGGCCATCCTGCGCCTGCTGCTGGCCATCTGCCACCGCGCCATGGATGGGCCGGAGGACCTGGACACCTGGAGGGAGTACTGGGAGGAGCCCGAGCGCCTGGGGCGGGACGCCAGTGCCTACCTCGAGCGCTACCGGGAGCGCTTCGACCTGCGCGACCCGGACCGTCCCTTCTTCCAGGTTGCGGGTATCCACGCAGCATCGGGCAAGACCTCGGGGCTGGAGTCCCTCATCGTGGATGTCCCCAACGGAAATCCCTTCTTCACGACTCGTATTGCTCAAGGACTGGAATCCATCGGCTGGGCGGAGGCGGCCAGATGGCTGGTTCACGTTCACGCCTTCGACCCGTCCGGCATCCGCACCGGAGCTGTCGGCGACCCTTGGGTCAAAGGGGGAAAGGGGTATCCAATCGGCCCCGGGTGGACAGGGCAGATCGGCACCGTGACCGTGACGGGCGAAAGCCTGGAGCGGACGCTGCTCCTCAACACTGCCGTCTGCGAGGACCTCCCTGATCTGGTTGACGTCGATCCGGAACAGGATCTCGCTCCGTGGGAGCACGAGAATGACGGCCCGGCGGGTTCCCACGACCTGGAACCTACGGGACCTGTTTCCTGCTACACGTGGCAGACGCGCCGCGTGCTGCTGCACGGCGACGATGCGGGAGTCACCGGTCTTTTCCTCGGCAATGGAGACAAGGCAACACCTCAGAACCGGTATCTGGTGGAACCGATGACCGCATGGCGCTTCTCCGAACCTCAGACCAAGAAGTTCAAAACGCCCGTCTACATGCCGCGTAAGTTGCCGACGGACAGAGCATTCTGGCGGGGCCTGTCAACCGTCGTGGCTCAGCTGAGTCCGAAGGTTACGGTAAAAGGTGCAGGGGAAGTGACACGATACCGTTCTCCCGGTGTCGTCTCCTTCTATCAGGAGCTCATGCGCCGCAGAATCGTGCCTGCAGGCGGCCTCATTCCTTTACGTGCCGTCGGTATCGAGTACGGAGCCCAGGAGGCGGTCGTCACCGAGCTCGTCGACGATGTCCTCTCCCTGCCCGCTGGCCTACTCGACCCCGAGAACACGCGACTGCTCGCCGTTGTGCACGACGCCATGGAGGAGACGGAGCATGCCGCCTCCGCACTGCGGAACCTGGCCGGGAACCTGGATCGCGCTCGCGGCGGGAGCCCGGATACGGCATCGGCTGCGCGCGAGCATGCCAGTGCTGCCTTCTACCAGGTCATTGATGAGCGTTTCCCCCGATGGCTCGCATCCCTCGACGCAGCGGACCCGGTCAGGGCGCGCGAACAGTGGCGCAGGCTGCTGCGCTCCGAGGCATGGGAGCAGCAGGAGGCGCTGGCATCCGCCGCGCCTGATACCGCCTTCGCCGGGCGTGGAGAGGGAAAGGGACGGATGGACGTCGGCAAGGCGTTGTTCTTCTTCCGCCGTGCTCTGAACGTGGCCGTACCAGCACCTGCACAGCAAGACAGCAGCGCTGAGAACAATAAGAATGAAGAAAGGACACCGGCATGACTGTGTCGGATACCAGTACACACGCCAACTCCGCGGATGCAGTACCGCCCGGAGTGAGCCAGCGCCCCCACCGTCCGCGGCTGGAGGAGAATGCCGGCCGCCTCGTCGACCAGCGCATTGGCGGAACGAAGAGGCAGGAGGGCCTGCAAGCCCGCTATCGGCGCAATGAGGCTCGAGCACGCGGTGAGCTGGCCGCTCTGCGCAAGGGCGCGAACAGACCTCCCGGAGAGCTCCCCGAGATCTGGGCGCTCACCAGCGTCCACGTTCCCGACTATGCGGGAGACGCCCCAACGTGGGAGGAGACTGCCGTCCATACCGCCATGACGCTCTATGCCGTGCACCAGCAGTCACGGACCGAACCCATGTTCGTGCCCGGAAGAGGGCTCGGCCATGCCGCCCGCAGCCTGATCGGTCCACCGGACGACGAGAACCCTTCGGCCCGAGCGCGCTTCAACGCCCTGGTCACCTCGACGACCGTCACCGAGCTACGCCACCACCTGCGGGGCTTCATCTCGCTACTCCGAGCCCGGAGCATCTCCTTGGATCACGCCATGCTCGCAGACGACATCCTCCACTTCCAACAACCAGGCGGAGCCAGAAAGGTTCGCCTGACCTGGTCACGGGAGTACCAGTTCCTATCTGCCGAATCCCTAGCCTCTTCCGACGATGCCACCCCGGCATCTGCGACCAACTCAATGACAACCGCGCCAACCCCGGAGAACTGACAATGAGCACCTACATCGATATTCACATCATCCAGAACCTTCCGCCCTCCTGCGTCAACCGGGACGACTCGGGCTCACCCAAATCCGCTGTTTACGGCGGTGTCCGGCGTCTGCGGGTCTCCAGCCAGTCCTGGAAACGGGCCGCGCGCCTGTACTTCAATAACCTGCTGGGTGCCGATGACGTCGGCGTACGCACGAAGCGAGTCGTCGAGGTGCTGGCCTCGACGATTGCGAAGGATGCACCTGAACTTGTGGAGAACGCCGCCGCGCTCGCCGAGGGAGTGTTCAAGGCGGCCAAGATCAAGCTCTCACCTCCGCGCGGCAAGAAGGATGGGCCTTAGGAATCCGGATACCTCCTGTTCCTGTCCACCAGCCAGATCGCGCGCCTGGCCGATTTGGCCATCGCCTCGGCCCGTAGCGGCGAGACGCTCGACACCAAGGCAGTCAAGAAGATCTTCAAGGAGGAGCACGCCGTCGACATCGCGCTCTTCGGACGCATGGTCGCTGACGACACCGATCTCAATGTCGACGCCGCCTGCCAGGTGGCCCACGCCATCTCCACGCACGCCGCCGAGAACGAGTACGACTTCTTCACCGCCGTCGACGATGAGAAGAACCGCTCTGAGGAGGAGGACGCCGGCGCCGGCATGATGGGCACGGTCGAGTTCTCCTCGGCCACCATGTACCGCTATGCCACCGTCAATCTTGACATGCTGGTTGAAAACCTCGGGGACGGCGGCGCTGCGCTGCGGGCGCTAGAGGTCTTCATCAAGGGCTTCTGCCTGTCCATGCCCACCGGCAAGCAGAACACGTTCGCCAACCGGACCCTGCCGGAGACCATCGTCATCTCCATACGCGACGACCAACCCATCTCCCTCGTCGGTGCCTTCGAGAAACCGGTGCCGGAGGCCTCCGGCACCGGTTACGCCGACCGGTCGGTGGGCGAACTGGCCCGGTATGCCGAGACGATTGAGAAGAACTACGGGTTGAGGCCGCTGAGCAGCTTCGTCGTCGCCCTCAAGGACTCCGACGCCGTCTCCTCGCTCGGTGAGCGTGTGCCCTTCGCCGACCTGCCCGGACGGGTCCGTCAGGTCGTGGATCCCCGAGTGGGCCGTGAGGAGCGGGTCTGATGACCGTCCTCCTCCTGCGACTCGCAGGACCTTTGCAGGCCTGGGGGGTGAAATCTCGCTTCACCGTCCGCTCCACCGAGCTCGAGCCGACCAGGAGCGGCATCATCGGCATGCTGGCGGCCGCTGTTGGCCGTCGCCGGACGGACCCGATCGAGGATCTCCTGTCCCTGCGGTTCGGGGTGCGCAAGGACCAGCCCGGTCGAGTCATCAGGGACTTCCACACGGCGCGCACCCTCGACGGCAAGGACTCCATGCCCCTGTCGCACCGGTACTACCTCGCCGATGCCGTTTTCCTCGCAGGTATCGAAGGCGATCGCCCCCTCCTGGAGGGCATTGACGAGGCGCTTCACCATCCGGCCTTCCCTCTGTATCTCGGCAGGCGCTCATGTCCGCCGACGCCACCGGTGTCTTTGGGCCTTCGGGAGGCGGCGCTGCTCGATGCGCTTCGGGCAGAGCCCTGGCTCGCATCACCGTGGTTCCAGAAGCGGCACCGCAGCCATGTCTTCGACGCGGAGCTGCTTGTCGACCAGGAGGCCGTACCCGTAGGGGAGCGGGGCGCGGCCCATGGCAGTCGTGATGTACCGGCCTCCTTCGATCCGCGACGCCGAGACTACGACTTCCGCCAGGTTGAACGGCTCATGACACGGGTGAGCACTCGTAAAACAGACACTCACGATCCCATGCTTGCGCTGGAGGAGGCGAACCAGTGTTTCTGACGAAGATCGATCTGGCCCCGGAGCGCCGCCTCGCGCGCAAGTATCTGGGTTCGCCCCAGGTCATGCACGCCGTCGTCATGGGCACCACCGGCGGTCATGAAGGGAACGGGCCTGGACGCGTTCTGTGGCGGGTCGACCGGGGCGTGACGACGGCGCTGTACATACTCTCGCCGTTGGAGCCTGACTGCTCTCAGCTCGTCGCGGAGGCGGGGGCGGCAGGCGCCCAGGCGCGGACCCTGGACTACTCGCCGTTCCTCGCCTCGTTGGACACCGGGCAGCTGTGGGCCTTCCGTCTCGCGGCGAACCCGTCCTACTCGACCTCGAAGGGACCGGGAGTGCGCGGACAGCGGTACGGACACGTCACCGTTGAACAGCAGCGGCAGTGGCTCATTGAACGCACCCCACGACTCGGCTTCGAACTCATGCCCGTGGACCATGCTGATGGTGAGGGAACTGACGAGGCTGTCTTGGTCGCGCACCGGGAGCGCCCCGTTTTCAGCCGGCGACGACCAGGGGGTGGGGGATACGACCGCGTGACTATCAACCGCACCGTCTACGAGGGGGTTATGCGTATCACTGATCCTGAGTCCCTGTGCCGTGCGCTCGTCACCGGGATCGGCAAATCCAAAGCCTACGGCTGTGGGCTCATGACGCTCGCCCGGGTGCAGCAGGTCTGATCATGGTCAGAATGCTGCCGGTTCCGGTAACGGCGTTGCCCCGTGTCCAGGACCGGATGTCCTTCCTCTACCTGGAGCACTGCGTGGTGCATCGGGAGGATGGTGCCCTGACCGCGCGCAACGACCAGGGCACCATCCGCGTCCCCGCTGCCTCGCTGGTCGCCGTCCTCCTTGGCCCGGGAACGTCGGTCAGTCACCAGGCGATGAGCTTGCTCGGCGAGTGCGGGACGACGGCGGTCTGGGTCGGTGAACGCGGTGTGCGCTACTACGCGCACGGCCGCTCCCTGGCTACTTCCACCCGACTGTTGGTGGAGCAAGCGGCCAGGGTCTCCTCTCCCCAGAAGCGACTTCGGGTGGCGCGCGAGATGTACTGCATGCGCTTCAGCGGTGAAAGCGTTGACGGGCTCACCATGCAGCAGCTCAGGGGGCGGGAGGGGGCCAGGGTTCGTGAGGTGTATCGAGACAACTCCAGACGTACCGGGGTCCCCTGGGCCCGACGCGACTACCGTCCCGATGACTTCGAGGCGTCGGATCCGATCAACCAGGCGCTCTCAGCCGCGCACGCGGCTCTGTACGGCGTCGTCCACGGGGTGATCGTCTCCCTGGGCTGTTCTCCGGGTCTCGGCTTCGTCCACACCGGGCACGAGCGGTCCTTCGTGTACGACGTCGCGGACTTGTACAAGGCGGAGACGACAATACCTATCGCCTTCGACGTCGTCTCCGAGGGGATGGAGGACCTCACCGGGACCACGCGGCGGCGCGTTCGGGACAAGGTCTTCGAGCTCAAGGTCATAGAGCGGACGGTCAAGGACATCTACCGCCTGCTCGAGGTGGAGGATCTGGAGGATATGAGCATCAACGTAGTCTCCCTGTGGGACTACCAGCAGCGTGCTGTAGCCGGTGGAGCGAACTACGCCGGAGAGGATGCAGGAGGATGGTAGTTCTGATCCTGTCGGCAGCCCCCGCCTCGTTGCGGGGATCCATGACCCGCTGGCTGCTTGAGGTCTCTCCCGGGATCTTCGTCGGGCATCTCTCAGCTCGAGTGCGAGAGCAGCTGTGGGAACTGGTCCGCACATACATCGGGGAGGGGCGGGCGCTGTTGATCTGGTCGGTGCGATCTGAGCAGCGGTTCGCGGTCGCTTCCCTGGGGCATGAGCGTGAACCTGTCGACATCGAGGGGTGTCTTGTTATGCGCAGCCCGTACCGGCAGATCGGGGGAACGCAGGCGATTCCCGGTGCCGTTAAGCCTCCGAAGGAGTCATGGTCGATCGCCGCAAGACGACGGCGCTACCGGAACTCGGCGGAGTGGGCTCTAGGTTGGCACTGAAGGTAAACGCGGTCTGGTAGCATGGCTCATCGTTGGGATTCCAGGGATCCGCAAGTGTAAACCCCGCGCGAGCGGGGATGATCCTTAGTGCCGATATCAATACGGGCATTGACATTAGTAAACCCCGCGCGAGCGGGGATGATCCTCATCAATTCCAGGCATAATCCCTCTCCCCAAAGTAAACCCCGCGCGAGCGGGGATGATCCCACAGCACAACAGGCCCATCAGCAGGTGGCCAAGTAAACCCCGCGCGAGCGGGGATGATCCTCCCAGCAACGGTATCCTTGATGTTGGCCTTGGGTAAACCCCGCGCGAGCGGGGATGATCCCGCCTGAACACCCGGCATCCCGATGTCTTCGTTGTAAACCCCGCGCGAGCGGGGATGATCCTGCGATCCGCAATGATTCTTCAATGGATTATCGGTAAACCCCGCGCGAGCGGGGATGATCCCGTCGACGACTTCTCCTTCACCCAATCACTTACGTAAACCCCGCGCGAGCGGGGATGATCCTCGTGCCAACCGGATTACCGGGCGACTTAACGCGTAAACCCCGCGCGAGCGGGGATGATCCCACGGAAGAGCCGCACTGCGACGCCCTCCGTGAGTAAACCCCGCGCGAGCGGGGATGATCCTTCCGCTCGGCACCGAGGTCACCTACACGTTGAGTAAACCCCGCGCGAGCGGGGATGATCCCGGTTGATCCCGCTCAGGCACTCTGAGGATTGGGTAAACCCCGCGCGAGCGGGGATGATCCTGCTGCGATTGACGTGAACGCGCTGGCCGCGCTGTAAACCCCGCGCGAGCGGGGATGATCCGTTCGTTCGGGAAATCAGTGTGTGACCACAGGAGTAAACCCCGCGCGAGCGGGGATGATCCGTTCGTTCGGGAAATCAGTGTGTGACCACAGGAGTAAACCCCGCGCGAGCGGGGATGATCCGCCCCTAGGCGTGTCGGGTGAAGATCGAGGTCCGTAAACCCCGCGCGAGCGGGGATGATCCCAGAATTGAGCCCCTTCCGGCGGCAACCGGAAGGTAAACCCCGCGCGAGCGGGGATGATCCGCGCCTCTCATGGGCGGCGGGAAAATCAAGCTCGGTAAACCCCGCGCGAGCGGGGATGATCCCGACCGTGATTTTCGATGAATTCATTATCGAAAGTAAACCCCGCGCGAGCGGGGATGATCCTGGCCTTACGATGCTCGAAATCATAGAGCGTATGTAAACCCCGCGCGAGCGGGGATGATCCGTCCTCTGCTACGACGTCAGAGCGACAGACCAGGTAAACCCCGCGCGAGCGGGGATGATCCCCGGTCCAGGGGGAGCTTCTCCAAGTCGATGCCGTAAACCCCGCGCGAGCGGGGATGATCCGAACGTCGAGGACGTCCTGGAGGATCGCCCGGGGTAAACCCCGCGCGAGCGGGGATGATCCGCCCGAGGAGGGCACCTCGGAAGATGAGACCGGGTAAACCCCGCGCGAGCGGGGATGATCCCCACTAAAATCATCCTCCGGCTTAATCTTGATGGTAAACCCCGCGCGAGCGGGGATGATCCCCAATACCCTGACTAATCCAAGGATAGGATGACGTAAACCCCGCGCGAGCGGGGATGATCCTTCGCAGGCACAGTCTCAGGCGCACATTCAGAAGTAAACCCCGCGCGAGCGGGGATGATCCCCCTCTTGAGGTTACGCCTGAGTCTATTGATTCGTAAACCCCGCGCGAGCGGGGATGATCCTGCACTGCGTAGTGTGCTAATAGCACTTGCAATGGTAAACCCCGCGCGAGCGGGGATGATCCCGTCAATGTTATGACGCCCAAAGAGCTCCCTCTGTAAACCCCGCGCGAGCGGGGATGATCCGCGGGTGCACGGTCTCACCGGCCATTCTATTCCGTAAACCCCGCGCGAGCGGGGATGATCCCAAAATCGCCGCCCTCAACTTCATCGTCAGCGCGTAAACCCCGCGCGAGCGGGGATGATCCTACCACGTCAAACCCAACCACGGCGGATCAACAGTAAACCCCGCGCGAGCGGGGATGATCCCATATTTCGCGTTTCAGGACTGTCACTGAATAGGTAAACCCCGCGCGAGCGGGGATGATCCGCACAAGCACACAAGCACAGCAAGAGAAAGAAAGTAAACCCCGCGCGAGCGGGGATGATCCGGAACTTGCTCATGAGCATCTACGACGCCCTGGGTAAACCCCGCGCGAGCGGGGATGATCCCGACGTCTCCGCCGTGGTGGAGTCCGCGCAGCTGTAAACCCCGCGCGAGCGGGGATGATCCCCAAACAAGCGGCCCGCCCACCGAACGTGTGTCGTAAACCCCGCGCGAGCGGGGATGATCCCAGTGGTCCGTTGAGGGCAACCGGGACCTTGGGGTAAACCCCGCGCGAGCGGGGATGATCCCGGCCTTCGACCTTTTCGATGATGAGATTCCCGGTAAACCCCGCGCGAGCGGGGATGATCCGGCTGGAGAGGCGGGACTAAATAAAGTGGTTGAGTAAACCCCGCGCGAGCGGGGATGATCCCGTTGCCGCACGCCACTTCTGCCATCTGCGCGCGTAAACCCCGCGCGAGCGGGGATGATCCGTCGTGAACGCCGCGTTCCAGGACGCCTGCCAGCGTAAACCCCGCGCGAGCGGGGATGATCCCTGGCCTGGCAGATCAGCACCGAGCTGAAGCAGGTAAACCCCGCGCGAGCGGGGATGATCCCCCGCGGCTGGCGAGCATCGAGCACCAAGCACAGTAAACCCCGCGCGAGCGGGGATGATCCCCAATACTCACCCAAACGCGTCATCGCATTACGGTAAACCCCGCGCGAGCGGGGATGATCCCCCGTGTCGCCCTTCACCCATGCAAGAGTTCGAGTAAACCCCGCGCGAGCGGGGATGATCCCCCGAGATGGGGGAAAGAATGTGTGGCCTACGTGTAAACCCCGCGCGAGCGGGGATGATCCACGGCCCATTCAGGAGGGGCAGGTCCTCTCTCGGTAAACCCCGCGCGAGCGGGGATGATCCGCCGGTCACCGGCGAATTCGGGTCAAGCCCGAAGTAAACCCCGCGCGAGCGGGGATGATCCGCGCAGGCCGATCTCGCCGTAGATCTGCACGTCGTAAACCCCGCGCGAGCGGGGATGATCCGGGGAGGGCTGGGAGCTCTGCCCGGTCCCCTGGGTAAACCCCGCGCGAGCGGGGATGATCCCGTCGACTGGCACGGCGACGGCCTCACCGTCACGTAAACCCCGCGCGAGCGGGGATGATCCCTAACATTAAAACCGCGTTCGACAATATGAAGAGTAAACCCCGCGCGAGCGGGGATGATCCCACGGTTGAGTCATGACCATAGTGGAGAGATTCGTAAACCCCGCGCGAGCGGGGATGATCCGGGGAGGGCTGGGAGCTCTGCCCGGTCCCCTGGGTAAACCCCGCGCGAGCGGGGATGATCCGCTCAACGCCGCCGCCGCCCACCTGAGCGCGCTGTAAACCCCGCGCGAGCGGGGATGATCCCTGGCCCGACGACAACACGGCTACCGCCTCTCCGTAAACCCCGCGCGAGCGGGGATGATCCGTTTACGCGCACGAACATAAGAATTTCCTCTGAGTAAACCCCGCGCGAGCGGGGATGATCCTTGTATAGATAACACCATTCAAAGAAAACCAGCGTAAACCCCGCGCGAGCGGGGATGATCCTGCGACATAAGAGAAAGATATGTAATCCGTACCGTAAACCCCGCGCGAGCGGGGATGATCCCGGGTGTGAGCTACTTCGGATTGGAATTGCTCAGTAAACCCCGCGCGAGCGGGGATGATCCCTGCTATTTCGGCGGGCCTGCGAGGGCGGTGTTGTAAACCCCGCGCGAGCGGGGATGATCCGAGGGTGGACGCCGCGTCGATGGCGATGACTCGGTAAACCCCGCGCGAGCGGGGATGATCCCTCCCCGCTCCTGGTGGGCTGGTCCTTGCCCCAGTAAACCCCGCGCGAGCGGGGATGATCCTGCGACTGAGCGGAACATCGCCTTCTCCGTCTGGGTAAACCCCGCGCGAGCGGGGATGATCCGGCTCTGGAGAAGGCGGAGATGTGGCTCGACTCGTAAACCCCGCGCGAGCGGGGATGATCCGGCACTTGAATGGATGCGCTCACGCATCATGAAGTAAACCCCGCGCGAGCGGGGATGATCCGGACGCGCGCGCCCGCCTTCGTCTTGGTCGGCCCGTAAACCCCGCGCGAGCGGGGATGATCCGACGCAAGAGACGAGCTGCTTTGAAAGGTAAAGGTAAACCCCGCGCGAGCGGGGATGATCCGCTTACCATTCCACTGACCACCATGCAACATGTGTAAACCCCGCGCGAGCGGGGATGATCCCAACACAACAGCCACGAGCTCGGTCCAACGAACGTAAACCCCGCGCGAGCGGGGATGATCCGCTCCGCCGGTAGGGTATCCGGCTTGCTGGGCGGTAAACCCCGCGCGAGCGGGGATGATCCTAATCCCACTAACCCAACAAGCCGTCAACCCCTGTAAACCCCGCGCGGGCGGGGATGATCCGAATCGCAATGACCTACTTCGACGCCGCCCTTGGTAAACCCCGCGCGAGCGGGGATGATCCGCTTACCATTCCACTGACCACCATGCAACATGTGTAAACCCCGCGCGAGCGGGGATGATCCCTGGTCGCGACTCCAGTCGAGGAGTACTCCGGGGTAAACCCCGCGCGAGCGGGGATGATCCCGCCAAGGCGGAGAAGATTCAGGAGCAGATCGGGTAAACCCCGCGCGAGCGGGGATGATCCTCAGGCCGCGGGTCTTGCGGGGCGTCTGGTTGTGTAAACCCCGCGCGAGCGGGGATGATCCCCGCAGCCGGCAGGACGCGTTGATACGGGTTCCGTAAACCCCGCGCGAGCGGGGATGATCCCCCCTGAATCGGGAGATGCTGCCCCTGCGCGGCGTAAACCCCGCGCGAGCGGGGATGATCCGCCCGCCTAGCGAGCCGAGCCCACTGGTACGCGGTAAACCCCGCGCGAGCGGGGATGATCCGCTCAAGCGGATTCAGAAGCAGGTCGGTGAGCTGTAAACCCCGCGCGAGCGGGGATGATCCGGAGGCGCAGCCCCCTAAACCGGAGCTGCCTGGGTAAACCCCGCGCGAGCGGGGATGATCCCATCGTGACCCGCTTCCTGAACGCGCGCGCGGAGTAAACCCCGCGCGAGCGGAGATGATCCGGCCCATGAGGGCGTCTGCGGCGATCATGCGACGTAAACCCCGCGCGAGCGGGGATGATCCGGCCCATGAGGGCGTCTGCGGCGATCATGCGACGTAAACCCCGCGCGAGCGGGGATGATCCATCCGAGGGGATAGCGCCCAGGTCAGCTCCGGAGTAAACCCCGCGCGAGCGGGGATGATCCCGCAGCCGAGTCGGCCTCCGAGGGCGTTCACAAGTAAACCCCGCGCGAGCGGGGATGATCCGAAGGCCCTGGCCGCCGAGCGCGCCGCCCGCAAGTAAACCCCGCGCGAGCGGGGATGATCCCACCTTGCCGTCGGACGACTTGTAGTACTCCGCGTAAACCCCGCGCGAGCGGGGATGATCCCAGGTCGGCCTGGTCAGCCGGTGCCCGCATCACGTAAACCCCGCGCGAGCGGGGATGATCCCAAGGCCCGTCGCGACGGGCAGCTCAACCAGATGTAAACCCCGCGCGAGCGGGGATGATCCCGTAGGTGGTCATGCCGCGACCTCCTCGGCGACGTAAACCCCGCGCGAGCGGGGATGATCCTGCAGGCTGGCCTCTAGGACGCGGAGGTCAGGGGTAAACCCCGCGCGAGCGGGGATGATCCTGCGGTGAAGCGGCTTCTGTCCCTCATGGGGGAGTAAACCCCGCGCGAGCGGGGATGATCCATAGAGACTCAAGCTGGGCAATAATCATCATATGTAAACCCCGCGCGAGCGGGGATGATCCCGACCGCCCCTTCCCGTTACCCATGGTCTTCCCGTAAACCCCGCGCGAGCGGGGATGATCCCGGGACCGGCTCGGGTCCCCAGACGATGGCCTGGTAAACCCCGCGCGAGCGGGGATGATCCCTCGAACGCCCCGGTGGGTAGTGCCCCGTAGTGTGGTGTAGCGCGGTGGCCGGGGCGATCTTGGTGCCGGAGTCGGACAGGACCCGGCAGATCGGCCAGGCCTCGAGGGTGGGTCTCTTAGTGTGGTGGCAATTCCTGCGGGGCTTCCCTGGCTGGTGTAGCTGACTGAGAACAGAGGGGGCATCGTGGGACCCGGATTCTCGACCAAGATTCACCAGGAGGTACTCCCACGATGCCCAGTGACCAGTCTGCCGTCTCCGTCCTGATTCAGGAAGTCCTGTCCGACCCGGACCTGGCCCATGATGACGTCTTGCGTCGTCTGCTTCAGGCCGGCTTGCAGGACCTGATCGACGCCGAGGCCACCGCCCAGATCGGCGCGGGCCCCTATGAGCGCTCCAGTAAGCGCTCCAACCGACGAAACGGCAAGCGCCCTAAGAAGCTGGCCACCACTGCCGGGGAGGTGGACCTGGCCATCCCCAAGCTGCGGCAGGGATCGTTCTTCCCGTCCCTGCTCTGCCCACGCAAACGGGTCGACAAGGCCCCGATGCGCCGTGATCTGCTCAGCCTGGATCGAAGGGGTCTCGACCCGCAAGGTCGACGACCTGGTCAAGGCCCTGGGCAACGAGTCCGGTATCTCCAGATCCACTGTCTCAAGGATCTGCAAGGACATCGACGAGGCAGTGGGTGAGTTCTTCACCCGCCCGTTGGACCACACCTGGTTCCCCTACGTGTTCGTCGACGCCACCTATGTGGATGTCAGGGTCAACCACCGGGTGGTCTCTCAGGCCCTGGTCGTCGCCACCGGGGTCTCGGCCCAGGGACGTCGCGAGATCCTGGGCATGGCGCTTGGCGACGCTGAGACCACGGACTTTTGGACCTCCTTTCTGCGGTCCCTGCGCGAGCGGGGACTGAGGGTCGCCACCGACCAGGACCCCCAGGGTGTCGTGCTGGTCACCAGTGACGCCCACCCAGGTATCCGGGCCGCGGCCCGAGGCGATCCTGCCCGGCGCCGCCTGGCAGCGGTGTCGGGTCCACTTCGCCCGCAACATCACCTCCAGGCTGGGCTCGGCTCGCTCCAAGCCTGCGGGCGCCCTGATCTCGACGATCTTCGCTCAGACCAGCCGGCAGGCCGTCACCGCCCAGTACCAGCACGTCATCGACTCCCTGCACCCCTCTTTCCCGCAAGTCGCCGACATGCTCACCGAGGCCGAAGCGGATCTGACCGCGTTCGCGCCCTTCCCCAGGGAGCACTGGCCCAAGATCTGGTCCAACAACCCCATCGAGCGTCTGGGCCGCGAGATCAAGCGCCGCGCCGACGTCGTGCAAGTCTTCCCCGACCGGGACTGCCTCACCCGCCTGATCGGAGCCGTCCTGCTCGAACAGCACGAGGAATGGCAGTACGGCGAACGCCGCTACCTGTCCGAAACCTCCCTCAGACACCTCACCCACACACTCTCCCAGGACCAGCACGCCCTACCCGACCACGACACCATCACCCTCAACCTCTAACCACAACTACACCACACCAAAAGACTTGACCGGCCTCGAAGCGCTCCTTGTGCCGGTCGATGTACTGGCAGATCAACGCAACGGGCGCTCGCACTCCGCTGCCCCAGAGACGAGGCCGTTTCACGGGGGAAGTCGCTCGCACCTGACTAGGACACGCCAAGGCGGTTGCTTTACGAATATATCTGGGATAGGGCAAACTAATGCCGCTGTTCGACACCAGGGCAAGGTCGAGCAACGGCGCCTCCCGTCCCCGCGGGGCCGTCTTTCCAATATCCCTAGCCGTCACGCGCCGGACCCTCGACAAGGTGGTTCGAGTCGCTCTGCGCGCGGTCCCCTCCCTGGATGGGGTTTGTGTCGGCCGCCTGACTTGAGGAGTTAGGACGATGAGTGTCAGAAGTGCCGCAGAGGCCATCTTCTCCCCACCGGTTCAGAACTGGCTGAAGCGAACGATCTACCGACACAACTGCCGGATGTCACCGCCCCGGTACCGTTCCGCGCTCAAACGCTGGTACTGGCTGTTCAAGTGCCGGCCCTGCCATCTGGAGGATCCGCGCACCATGACCGAGAAGATCCACTGGCTCAAGCTCTACGACTCCACCCCGCTCAAGGGACGCCTGGCAGACAAGTTCCTGGTGCGCCAGTGGGTCGCCGACACGGTGGGGGAGAAGTACCTTATTCCGCTGTTGGGCGTGTGGGACTCTCCCGACGAGATCGACTTCGACTCCCTGCCGGACAGCTTCGTCCTCAAGGCCACGCACGGCTCGGGATGGAACATCCTCGTACCCGACAAGAGCGCCCTTGATGAGGACTGGGCTCGTCGGCGGCTGTGGGAATGGCTTGGTCTGCGTCAGGCGATGAAGGGCGGCTTCGAGTTGCATTACGAGTACTGCGAGCCGCGCATCGTGTGCGAGCCCTTCCTGCGCGACGATACAGGGAGGCTGCGGGACTACAAGTTCATGGTGTTCGACGGCGTCATCCAGTTCGTCTTCACCGTGGACAGGCTTCCGGGCCGTGCGCTGCGGGGCACCTATCTTCCGGACTGGACCCGAGCTCCCTTCGAGTACACGTGTGAAGCCGACCGCGCCCCGGATGTCCCACCGCCGAACGGCCTGGAGACCATGCGCTCCCTGGCCTGCGAGCTCGGAAAGGGGTTCGCCTGCGCGCGCATCGACTTCTACGAGGTAGATGGAAACATCTACTTCGGTGAGATCACCTTCACGGACGCGGATGGACTGTCGGACTTTGCTCCTTCTTGTTACGACCGTGTTTTCGGGGATCGCATCATCCTTCCGGAGAAGAAGTCCTTCAAGGGGGTCATGCTGTGACGGTGTAAGAGGGAGATGGATCGTCTGTAGATTATCTACGAAAATCGATTGATCAGATGATGAGAATTCTTCAAAATTCTGTCGATGCAATGAGTGTCTCCTTATTGTACCGGCCGGATGCTTGCGTGTCTCAGCCTCTTATGTGTTACTATCCATCACATTAATTCAGGTGCTTCTTCGCTGAGTTCCTATGTCGGCGATAGCCCTTTCCTGTCAGCTCTGATCATTACTGGTGATACCTAAATGACGCTCGAGGACCTTCTTCATCTGACCCGTCGACGCATCGGCTCTCTCGCTCTAGCGATTGTCGTGTGCGTGCTGGCCTCAATGGTGTTCGCTTTTGCTTCGCCGAGCTCATATACGGCGACGGCTCAGGCCTACCTGCATGTCAAAGTGGCAGGAGATCCAGCAGAGAATGCGCTGTCTCATTACAGTGCGGAGCAGCTCGCCAGCATGAAGGCCGACGCCATGGTCCCCGTCTTCACCTCGGCAGCCGTCGCCCGGCGCGTCGTGGATTCCCTCAAGTTGGATGTCACACCTGAGGAACTGGCCTCCTCGGTGTCCGCCGCCCGGACCCCCGAGACGGTGTCGGTGCAGGTCTCCGCCAGTGCCTCCTCGTCGCACCAGGCCCAGGTCGTGGCTGATGAGGTGGTCCGGCAAGCCGGTGTTGAGGTCAAGGAGGTGGAGGGGGATGAGTCCCCCGTGGAGATCGTCCTTCTGTCCTCTGCTGAGTTGGTGAGCGCGACTCGCTCGCCCGCACTGGCGACCTGCGTGGCAGTGGGCCTGTTGGCTGGGCTCGTCTTGGGATACGCGTGGATCCTTATACAGGAGCTGCTCGACAAGAGTCTTAAAGAACCTGAAGAGGTCCGTGAGGCTCTGTCAGTGCCATTGCTCGGCGCGCTACCGCGGGTTCCCTCGCTGCGGTGGCTGAGCCGAGGGGCGGAGATCAAGATGGAGGAGCAGCTGCGTGCCGCCCGCACCAACGTGCTCCACGCGTTGTCCCAGGGCGACAGAAGAGTCCTGGTCGTCACCTCGGCCGGCCCCCAGGAGCGGACCTCGGTGACGGCTGCCAGCCTGGCGCGAGTACTGGCCCTGTCCGGCCATCGGGTCGCCCTGGTCGAAGGCGATCTGCGCTCGCCGAGTGCTGTCGGACTCCAGGAGGGGCCGGGGCTCGCAGACGTGCTGGCGGGCTCGGCTCGCCTTGAGGACGCCCTGGTCAAAGGCCCCGTAGCGGGCCTGGAGCTCCTGCCAGCAGGCAATACGCCCGCGAATCCCTCCGAACTGCTGGGTGCTCCCATGATGCGCGATCTGCTGCGACGACTGGCATCGGATCACCTTGTGATCGTCGATGCCCCGCCCGTCCTGCGCTTCACCGATGGGGTGGTCCTGGCGACTTATGCCGGGGGAGTCATTCTCGTTGCGCGTGCCGGGCGCACGAGTGCGGAGGACTTGCGGGAGGCGGCTCTCGCTGTGGAGCAGGGAGGTGGCCGAACGCTTGGAGTGGTGCTCAACGATGTATCCGAGCCCGGGGGCAAGCACAAGGGCGTGCGGGGCAACGTCGTCCGCCCTGAGATCGCGGCTGTCTAGCCGCCTCGCTCGTGACGCGGGCGACGTCTGGATGGAGGAAGTGAGTCCGCGATGGCCCTGTTGGTCAACGATACCTCCGGGAATCCCATCCCGGCTCCACCTCAGATGTCGTGACGTGAGAAGCTTTCGCAAATCATGAGACATTGCATCGAAATTAAGGCGACGACGTCATCGGAGAGCATTTATGAATATGTCTGGGCTCGAATGTTTGCCCTAGTTATGTATGTTCTCGGGCTTGTCTGACGTCAAATCTTGTTGCTTCAATTATTTACGCATTTCGATATGTGATTTCACCCCACAGTGTGGCCCTGAATGTGTTGATAAACGACGATTACAGCAAAATCGACTCCGAATCTTCCAATCGGTGGTGCTGGGTGTTAGATTGGGAATGAGCCGAATAGAAACGGTAAATGTTCATGGTGACTGAAGGTGTGCCAGTCGCCATGTTCTCGAGTTGTTGTTGCCCGTGTCAGTAACAACAGCGATATCCCCGAGTCCGTCCAGCGAATCAGTTAGCACTGTTCGCTCGTCCGTAGATTGAAACCCTGATGACATCTGAAATCTGTCGCTCCCGCCAGTTCCGATCACTTGATCAGAGTTCTTTGCTCGTCGGCGGTGTGTCCCATGCCCGTCAGACGGTTCAAGGGAGCGAGAAAATCCATGGCTAAGACACGTGACGATTCGTATCCTGTCGAGAGCCGGTCGCCGAAGCGCGCTGAGGACCAGGAGCCCGGCTTTGGGCAGTTGCTCGCAACGACTCCCGGGGGGCGAGGGGCGACAGGTGTTATGAGCGCCTCGTCGGAGGTCGGCTCCTTGCCGCCTCCATCTCCCGCCCATGTTCCGGCGTGGGTGAGCCCACCCGTGTGCCGAGTCGAGCCCATCGTCCTCATGATCGTTGACGTCCTGGCCACCTACCTAGCCTTGTACTGCGCAGCGTGGGGGACCACGAAGTGGGCGACAGCCACCGGTGCGACCGGCGGTCTGCTGGCCGTGGGCGTATTGGCGGTGGTCAACGTGGGCGTCTTCGCCACCTTCAAGATGTACAACAGTCTCTGGCGCTACGCCTCGATGACGGAAGCTCTGCGGATCCTCTACGCGACAGTCGTCGGCTCGGTCTGCGGGGACCTGCTCTTCTCCTCGGCCTTCGACGGCGGGCTGTCCGTGCGCTCCTACGTCATGGCCTGGGCGCTGCTCGCCATCATGACCGCGGGGACACGCCTCGCAGCCCGAGCGCTGTGGAGCAGCCAGGTGCAGCGCAGCGCTCGATCGGGCGCGCAAGACGCCCGCCCTCGCACACTCATCGTTGGGGCTGGGCAAACCGGGTCGTTGACCATCAATCGCATGCGCCTGGGAGATGAGGACATGTGCGGCGAGCCGGTGGCCCTGGTCGATGACGACGTGACCAAGCACGGTCGCCACGTCCACGGCGTCAAGGTATATGGGGCATGCGACGACCTCCCTCGAATTGCTGAGCAATGCAGGGCTGAGCAGATTGTGCTGGCCTGCCCCTCGGCGCTGGCCTCCCAGCGCAAGCGCATCCTGGCCATCTGCCTGACGACGGGGCTGCGGATTCTCACCCTGCCGAACGTGCGGGACCTGGCCCAGCAGCACGATGGCAAGATCGCACTGCGGGACGTGGAAATCTCCGAGCTACTCTCACGCGACGAGGTCGCCTTCGACACTACGAGCATGGGATATGTGCGCGGGCAGGTCGTCCTGGTCACCGGCGGCGGCGGCTCGATCGGCTCCGAACTGGTCCGCCAACTCATCGAGGCCCGACCTCGCCGGATCGTCATCTTCGACATTTACGAGAACACGGCTTACGAGCTGTTCCATGAGATGCAGCCCAGAGTCGCCGAGCTCGGAGTCACCCTCTCGGTCGTCATCGGCTCGGTGACGAATGAGCAAGTCGTCCGCGACTGTTTCGAACAGTATCGGCCGAAGGTCGTTTTCCACGCCGCGGCGCACAAGCACGTCCCCCTCATGGAGGACAACGCCCGCGAGGCAGTGGAGAACAACGTACTGGGCACCTGGATGACGTGCCGTCTGGCGGAGGAGTTCGGATGCAGCCACTTCATCCTGGTCTCCACTGACAAGGCCGTGAATCCGACTAATGTGATGGGTGCCACCAAGCGGCTGTGCGAGCTGGAGGTCCAGGCTCTGGCCCGCACCAGTCGCACGACCATCTTCGCCGCCGTGCGGTTCGGCAACGTGCTCGGCAGCCACGGTTCCGTCATCCCGCTGTTCAGGCAACAGCTGCGCTCGGGCGGGCCTCTGACCGTCACCCATCCGGACATCACCCGCTACTTCATGACGATCCCCGAAGCGGCCCAGCTGGTCATCACCGCCGGCTCCATGGCCCATGCTGGAGAGATCTTCATCCTGGAGATGGGGCAGCCCGTGCGGATCTATGACCTAGCTGTCAACCTCATCAAGCTCTCAGGCCTGCGGGCCGGACGAGACGTCGAGGTGGCGTTTACCGGGCTGCGACCGGGCGAGAAGCTCTACGAGGAACTGCAGATGCACAACGAGGATCTGCACCCCACCGCGAACAAGTCGATCCTCGTCTCCACGGCGCCGCCGCCGACGATCCAGGACGTGGAGGAGAAGATCGCCCGGCTGACGGCCTGCCTTCTTCAGGGGAACGACCAGATCAAACAGGAGCTGGCCCACGCAGTTCCCACCTACCACCCGAATTTCGATCACGGCACGAGTGCGTCGTCAACAATGAGGAAGGCCGGCTGATGCGCGTCGAGTTCTCACCACCGGACATTACCGATGCCGAGTGCCAAGAGGTGGAGGCCGCGCTGCGATCCGGCTGGATCACCACGGGGCCGCGGACCAAGAGCCTGGAGAAACAGGTTGCGGAGCGCTGCGATACCACCCGAGCCGCCTGCCTCAACTCCGCGACCGCCTCACTGGAGCTGACCCTGCGAGTGCTGGGCATTGGTCCCGGCGACGAGGTGATCATTCCCGCCTACACCTACACGGCCTCTGCCTCGCCCGTCGTGCACGTGGGAGCCACCCCGGTCCTGGTCGACGCCGGACAGGCCGACGTCGGCTACGGACTGGACCCCGATGTCCTGGCGGAGGCGCTCACGCCACGGACCAAGGCCGTCATCCCGGTCGACATCGGTGGGCGCATGTGCGACTACACGGCGCTGCGCGAAGTCGTTGACAGCCAGCGTCATCTCTTCGCGCCCACCGGTCCGATCCAGGAGGCGCTGGGCCGTGTCGCCCTGGTGGCCGACGGCGCCCACAGCTTCGGCGCCCGGCGCGACGGCACGTCGTCGGGCAGCGCCGCCGACTTCACGACGTTCAGCTTCCACGCCGTGAAGAACCTGACCACCGCGGAGGGGGGAGCCGTCACCTGGAGGCCGGACCTGGGGCTGGACGAGGAGCTCTACCGCCAGTACATGCTGCTGTCCCTGCACGGGCAGAGCAAGGACGCCCTGGCCAAAACCCGCCTGGGGGCCTGGGAGTACGACGTGGTCAGCCCCGCCTACAAGTGCAACATGACGGACGTGTGCGCCGCGATCGGCCTGGCCCAGATGTCCCGCTACGACTCCATGCTGGCGCGCAGGCGCCAGATCATCACCCGCTACGACCGGGCCCTGGCTCCTGCGGGCATGACATCGCTGCGGCACTACGAGAACGGAACCGTTTCCTCCGGGCACCTCTACCTGGCGAACCTGCCGGGCCTGGGCGAGGACGGACGCAACGAGTTCATCGAGCACATGGCGCGCGCGGATGTGGCCTGCAACGTCCACTACAAGCCTCTGCCCATGCTCACCGCCTACCGGGACCTCGGCTTCGACATCGAGGACTTCCCGCGAGCCTTCGACCTGTACGCCAACGAGGTGAGCCTGCCTCTGCACACCTCCTTGAGCGACGAGCAGGTCGACTACGTCATCGACTGTGCCCTCGACGCGCTCGCGGCGGTGGGCCGATGATGAGAATGCCGCCCTGGGAGGCCCTGCCCGCCTCTCTGAAGACCGAGGAGGTGCGTCCCTACTACGAGGCGCTGTCCCGGCGCGGAGCGCAGCTTCGGCTCAAGCGCCTGCTAGACGTCGTCGGGGCGATGGTCCTCATCGTGCTGCTCGGTTGGCTATTCGTCATCCTGGCGGCCCTCATCAAGCTGGACTCGCCCGGTCCCGTGTTCTTCCGCCAGCTGCGAGTCACCCAGTTCGGGCGCGAGTTCCGGATCGTCAAGTTCCGCACCATGACGCACCGGCCGGCCGACCCGGGAGACCAGATCACCCGGGGGGACGACCCGAGGGTCACGCGGGTCGGTGCCGTCCTGCGCCGCTACCGGCTCGACGAGATCGGCCAGCTCATCGACATCCTGCGCGGAACCATGACCTTCGTGGGGACCAGGCCGGAGGTGCCCGAGTACGTCCGCCAGTACGCCCCGCGTATGCGGGCCACGCTGCTGCTGCCGGCAGGGGTCACCTCCACGGCCTCCATCGAGTTCAAGGACGAAGCCCAGATCCTGGCGGCCGCTCCGCCGGGTCAGGACGCGTATCTCACGCAGGTCCTGCCCGCCAAGATGCGTCTCAATCTGCGCGACGTCCAGGACTTCAGCATCGGACGCGATCTGCGGCTCGCCTGCCGGACGGTGCTGGCGGTTGCCAGGTGAGACGCAAAGCCACGACAAGAAGGAACAGCGATGACAACAGACCCTCAGCTGGTGTCCATCATCATGCCGACGTACAACTGCGGCGCCTTCATCGCCGAGACTATCGCCACGGTCCAGGAACAGACGCATCCCAACTGGGAGCTGCTCGTGGTCGACGACTGCTCGACCGACGATACCGCCGAGGTCGTGGGGGCCCTGGCCGAGGGTGACCCCCGAATCCGGTACGTGCGCCTGGAGACCAACAGCGGAGCCGCCATGGCTCGCAACCGGGCGATGGAACTGGCCCGGGGGCGGTACATGGCCTTCCTCGACTCCGACGACCTGTGGCACCCCGACAAGCTCAGGCGCCAGATCGACTTCATGACCTCGCGCAGCATCACCATGTCCTGCACGGCCTACGCTCAGATCGACGAGCAGGGCACGCCCACCGGAAAGATCGTGCGCAGTCCGGCCAGGACCAGCTACAACCGTCTGCTCCTGGACTGCCCGGTGGGGAACTCGACGGTCATGTATGACGTGGCGCGCCTGGGGAAGTTCGAGGTGCCGAATATCAGGAAGCGCAACGACGACGCTCTGTGGCTGCGCATGCTCCGCACTGAGCGCTACATCTGGGGCATGCCGGTGGTCCTCATGAGGTACCGGCTTCGCTCGGGGTCGGTGTCAGCGAACAAACGAAGCCTGATCAAGTACCACTGGATGCTCTACCGCGATATTGAGCATCTCAGCGTCCCCCGTTCCGTCTTCCACATCGGCGTGTGGGTCCTCATCAAGACCCTCAAAGTGAAATGAGGAAAAGCGTTAGCAGAACATTTAGTTCCCCGGCCGCGCCGGGGTCAATGGAGGGAGACTGTCAGTGAGCCAGGAACAGTTATCGACCCCACAGAACTCCGGGGGCGGGCCCCTGAGAATCCTGCAGATCAACTCATCTATCTCTCGGCGCTCTGGAGTCATGAGCGTGCTCATGAATTACTTCAGGCACGTGGACCGCTCTCAGATCGTCTTCGACTTCTTCTGTTACGCAACGCCTGATGAGACCCACCGTGCGGAGATCGAGTCACTGGGCGGGCGCTGCTACGTCATGAACGGCCACGGCAGGATCGGGCGGATCCGCTCGGCACTGGGACAGCTGCTGGAGCAGCACGCGGGTCAGTACCCCGTAGCGCACCTGCATGATCCCATCCTGTCGCGCTTCCTCTATCCGGTGGCGCACCGGGGTGGCGTGCGTTCCTTCGCTGTCCACGCCCACTCGACCGCCTACTCCGACTCCCGTCTTAAGAGCGTGCGCAACTGGCTCGTGTGCCGCAATATCGGCGCCTACTCGGATGTTCGCCTGGCATGCTCGCACGCGGCCGGTGAGTTCATGTTCCGCCGTAGCCGTTTCGAGGTGCTCCCCAACGCCATCGACGTGGGCACTTACCGTTTCGATCGCCAGGCCCGCGTCAAGACCCGGCGTGCGCTCGGTCTGGGGGATGGGTCAGTAGTGGGGCATGTGGGGCGCTTCAGTGAGGAGAAGAACCATCGGTTCCTTCTTGACGTCTTCAGCGAGCTGCTCCGTCTCAGACCTGGGGTGCGACTCATGCTCATCGGAGACGGGGCTCTGCGCCCGGGGATTGAGGGACGCGCGGCTGAGGGAGGACTGGCCGACCGCGTCCTGTTCCTGGGGGACCGCAAGGATGTTCCTGACCTCTACCAGGCCATGGATGCGCTGGTCCTGCCCTCGTTCTTCGAGGGGCTGCCCATGGTGGGAGTCGAGGCCCAGTGCGCGGGTCTACCCATGATCTGCTCGGACCGCGTGCCCGACGAGGTCGCGATCGGGGACTGCGAGTTCCTGCCGTTGGAGGCTTCGCTGAGTCGGTGGGCCACTCGGGTGGCACAAGCGATTGACCAGGGCCGGGACCTGGGACGCCGGGTCCAGGGCGCAACCCTGACGCGCACCGCAGGCTTCGACATTACGCGTGAGGCTGACCGCCTCGTGCGCCGGTACCGAGCCCTGGCGGAACGGTGACGCGGGAGTATGTGGATCCACTTCACGCTGTTCGCTGCGCTCCTCCTGCCCGCAGCCCTGGTGGGATTACCGGGCAACGTCGGCCGGCGCGGTTCGCCCGCCCTCCTAGGGGTGACCTTCGTAGCCTTCGTGGCCTTCTCCTCGTTGCGAGCCGTCAGCGTCGGCAACGACACGATCGAGTACCACCGCGTCTTCGAGGCGATCAAGGCGAGCAACTCCCTCCAGGAGGCTTTCGCCGTCAGCCGCTTCGAATACGGCTACGCCATACTCAACTACCTCGTCAGCCGCATCACGCAGAACTTCAACGTTCTGCTGCTCCTCATCTCGGTCTTCGTCTACGGCTCGGCGGTCCTGTTCATCAAGCGGTATGCCGCCAGCTACTCCCTGGCGGTTCTCTTCGCTTTCGGCATGTCCGTCTTCTACGACCTCATGCTCGCTGTGCGCCAGGGCATCGCAGTGGCGATCTTCCTGCTGGCAGTGCCCGCCGTCATGGAGCGCAGGCTGCTGCGCTACGTCCTGCTCATCGCGCTCGCCACTCAGTTCCATATGAGCGCTGTGCTGTTGCTCATTGTCTACCTCGTGCCAGTCATGAGGCTAAGCACCTTCGGGGACTGGTTCAAGTGGGGAACGCTCATCGGTGCCAGCATGTTTTCACTCAGCTGGGTGATGAACTCCCTCGCGGCGACCTCCGCCTACTACGGTCACTACCAGAATTCCGACTACGCCGATGGGGGAGTTCGATCCGCGACCGTTCTCCTTGTTGCCGTCCGCATCCTCCTCATGCTTCTGGCGGCGACCTGCGGCTGGAACGCCGCGGTGGAGGCCGACCGCTCCGGACGCACCCGCAACCTCCTAGCCCTAGCGGTAGCGGACGTCGCCATGGTGGTGATCGCGCTTGGATTCAACCTCCTGGACCGTCTCGAGATGTACCTGACCCTGCCCTTCGCCGTCGGACTGGCCAACCTTGCGGCGCGTGGTGAGAGACCCGAGAACTCCTACGTCAGCGCCCTGCTCGTCGTCATCGCTTTTGCGGCCACCACGACCTTCTTCCTGTACCGCCCCGAGTGGTACCACCTGTTCCCCTACCGCACGTTCCTCGAGGAAGGGCTCCCGTAATGGATCCTGTCTACGTCTCATACTTGGCCGCCCGGTGGCTTTCGCGCCATCGTCTCGCTCCCGCAGCGTATTTTGTCCGCGGCGCCATGCGCGTGCTGTTCGCCTGCGACGTTCCCTATGCCGCCCGTATCGGTGAGAACACCAAGTTCCCGCACCACGCCCTGGGCGTCGTGATCCACCCCCACGCTGTGATCGGTCCGGGGTGCCATATCGGGCACGGGGTGACCATCGGTGGTCGCAAGGGCATCGAGACGGTTCCCATGTTGGGACGGGACGTGGTCGTGGGCTGCGGAGCGACAGTTCTTGGGCCGATCAGCATTGGGGACGGTGCGATGATCGGGGCGGGCGCCGTCGTGCTCCACGACGTCCCCGCCGGCGCGACGGTCGCTGGAGTCCCGGCCAGGATCATCAAGGAGAAGGTCGCATGAAGTGGGTCCTGCCGCAGGGCACCTCAGTCGGCTGGCTCAAACTGGGAGATGAGATCATCAACCGCTCGATCGAGCGAAACTGGCCGGGGCTGTTCCGCGGCACCTATATCATGCGGCCGGGTACGCACACCCCGGCGTTCCCGCCTCTGCAATGCGCGCTGCAGAGATGCAAGCTCGGCATGCATAAGTCCGTGGACGTCTCCCGGGGAGTCAATCGCATCTTCGCCCTGCAGCGGTGGCGACGCGCCAACAATATGGCCACCGACTACCGAGCGCGGGAGATGGGAAAGGACCACTCATTGCCGCTGGTGGAGCGCGACCCCATCGAGACTTACCTAGCCGACCTGGTCGAGTCCTCCTGGGCAACGGGGATTCATGGCCTAGACTTCGACCCCATCGAGACGCGGAAGGTCCGGTTCGGTGTTGGCAAACCATAAGAGCCGCATCACATTCCTGCTGGGCAACACCCTCGTCTTCGCCTTGGGGGGTCTGGCGGTCAAGGCGGTCTCCCTGGTGCTCATGCCCCTGTACACGACCGCTCTGAGGGCCGGCGAGTACGGGACGGCTGAGCTGCTCAACAGCGCCATTGAGATCGTGCTGCCGCTACTCTCCCTGGGCGTGGTTGAGGCCCTCTATCGTTTCTCGATCGACGACGACGTTCCCAAGGACGAGCTGTTCGCCAACTCCCTCCTGGTCCTGGGCGGCGGCATCGTGGGCACCGGGGTGCTGTGCTCCCTGGCCAGCACTGTGTGGGGTATGGAGCATGCGGCGTCCTTCTTCGTCCTGTTCTGCTCGGTGTGCGTCTTCAAGGCCACGACCCAGCTCGCCCGCGGGCTGGGACACGTGCGCCGCTTCGTGGCCTACGGCCTGATGAACGCACTGGCCATGGTTGTCTCCACCTACCTGCTCCTGTTTCGCGCGCATGCGGGCATTGAAGGCTATCTGTGGTCCTTCACCATCGGTTACCTCGTAGGTGGCCTCGCTGCGTTCCTGGGGTCGGCCGAGTACCGGCTGCTGGTTCCCTTCCGAGTCAATCGTGTGCTGCTGCGCCGGATGCTTGTCTACAGCCTGCCGCTCGTGCCCAATCTGCTGTCATGGTGGTTCGTCAGCGTCTCGGGACGTTACGTGGTCCTATGGCACAGTGGAGTCGTGGCCGCCGGGCTCTTCACGGCGGCGAGCAAGATGCCCGCGCTGGTCAACATTGTCGCCTCCGTGTTCCAGCAGGCATGGCAGTACTCGACCGCCCGCGAGATCAACTCACCTGACCGAGGAGCCTTCTTCGGCGCCGTGCTGAGGGGCTATTCCCTGGCGACCCTGTCGACCGCAGGGCTGGTCATCGCCCTGAACCGCCCGATCTCCCAACTGATGCTCCAGGCTGAGTTCTCGGAGGGCTGGCGCTATGTTCCCCTGCTCATGCTGGTCGCATCCTTCGGGGTCATCAGTATCTTCTTCGAGAGCTTCTATCAGGCCTTGAAGAACAGCGGTGTTCTCATGGTCTCCACCATGATGGGAGCGGTGGTCAACGTCGTGCTCGGCGTGATTCTCGTGCCATTCATGGGACCCTGGGGTGCAGGGCTGGCCGGGGCAGTGGCCTACGCCCTCGTTCTGGTGGTGCGGGCACGTGACCTCAGACGTCGCATCGCCCTGCCAATAGACCGCCCTCGCCTCACCTACCAGCTCGTGCTGCTCAGCAGCATAGCTGTGTTCATGTCCTTCGACGGCGGTGTGTGGCTGACCGTTGCGGTGTGGATCTGCATGGTGATGCTGGCGACCAGCGATATGACGGTCCTGATCGGCGGCGCCCGGGCGGCCGTGCAGTGCATTGCTCACCGGGGCGGGAGGCATTGAGCCGGTTCGGGCCCGGTCTGCACGTCCGGGGCCGTCGCGGGCCGTCCAGGCGCCGAAGAGCGCTGTCGGCCCGCTGAGGGCGCCGGTGCTGTTGGCCCGCTCACCGCCGCCCGATACCGCGGTAGGTCCAGCCGGCCGCTTTCCACGCCTGGGCATCCAGGCAGTTGCGTCCGTCGATCACGTAGCGGGTGCGCGCCAGGTCCGCAGCCCGGACGGGGTCGAGATCCCGATACTCGCGCCACTCCGTACCGATGATGACCAGGTCGGCCCCTTCCAGAGCCGACTGCGTGGAAGACGCGACCTCGTAGGGACGATCCTTCCGCTCGGCGAGGATCGGACCCGCGGCAGGGTCGTGCACGACTACCCGCTCGGCCGTGCCCGCCAGCTCCACAGCTAGATCCAGGGCGGGGGAGTTGCGCATGTCGTCGCTGTCCGGTTTGAAAGCCGCCCCGAGCACCGTCACCGTGGCTCCGGACAGGCGGTCGCCAAGCAGGGCTCTCACCGTACGGATGACACTGATGCGCATGGTGTCGTTCACCCGGTCGACCTCCGCGAGGAAGGCCAGGGCATCACCGACGCCGAGCTCGTGCGCCCGGGCCTGGAAGGCTCGAATGTCCTTGGGCAGGCAGCCTCCGCCGAACCCGATGCCGGCGCGCAGGAAACGACGGCCGATACGATCGTCCATGCCGATCGCCTGGGCGAGAGCCGTCACATTGGCCCCCGCCGCGTCGCAGACCTGGGCCATGGCGTTGATGAAGGAGATCTTCGTGGCCAGGAACGCGTTCGCACTGATCTTGACCAGTTCGGCCGTCGCATAGTCCATGACGAGGCGCGGGGCGCCGGAGGTCAGGATCTGCTCATAGACCGCGTCCATCACCTCCTGTGCTCCCGCCGCGGCTCCGGGATCGGCCGGCAGACCATAGACCATGCGGTCCGGCCGCAGGGTGTCCTGCACGGCGAAGCCCTCCCTCAAGAACTCTGGATTCCACACCAGCAGAGCCCCCGTCGGCTCGATCGCCTGGGCCAGGCGGGAAGCTGTGCCAACGGGCACCGTGGACTTGCCTGCGACAACCTCAGGGCCATCGGCGCAGTGCCCCAGGTGCGGGAGCATGGAGGCGATCGCCGCATCGACATAGGTCATATCCGCGGCCCCCGACTCGGACTGCGGAGTACCCACCCCAATGAAATGGACTTGGGCGCCTTCAATGGCGGAGAAGTCCTGAGTGAAGGTTAGACGTCCGGCCTCCACGTTGCGAGCCAGCAGCCCCTCCAGGTCGGGTTCGAAGAATGGGGCACGACCGTGGCTCAGCAACTCCACCTTGTGGGCGTCGACGTCCACGCCCACCACATCATGTCCGAGCTCCGCCATTGACGCAGCATGAACAGCACCGAGATATCCGCAACCAATCACTGACAAACGCATGGCGAAAGCCTAGACAGGTATGTGGGGGGTATGTCTACCCCTATACCCATAAGGTTCCCTGGTGAATTCCTCAAACATTTCACCAAGTATTAGGATGTAATCATCGAATTTTGATTCAACAATCATGAGGTTCATATTAATGGAGGTGGTGGGATATGCTGGTACCTCGGAAAGAAGATTCAAAACAAAATTGTTGTTCGTATGTTCGAGCCTCGCCGTACGAGGTTGCACTCGAGCGACTTTCCTGCCAGTCATCGTGATGGAGGAGAGGTTTTGCCTCAGTGGTTTCACATGCTGCTGAAGTGTGCGTTTCTGTGATCGTTCGGGGTACCGGAGTCTGGGGGTGTGGAGCGTCTGCTGCTGGAGAGTGCGGTGGGGCATGAGTCCATCTGGTCGGGCCCGGGCCGGCAGGTGCGGGGGCTGGCGCGGGCGGCTCCACCGCCTCGGCTAGATTAGGGCGGGGCGGGAGTACTTGAGAGAGCTCTGTCCAACCCGCCATGTCGAGTAAAGGAAGGCACAGTGCCCGCAGACGACGACTCCAAGCAGACCAGTCCCGGTGCCGCCTTCGGCATCCCCGAGGGCGCTACGGGGGAGGAGGTTGTCGACGCCGTCTTCGGTGAGACCGGCGTCGATCCCGAGCTCCTGCCCTATCTGGAGGCCGTAGGCGCCCCCGGTCGTGGCGAGGGCGAGAGTCTGACCGTCTCCGCCTCCGATCTCCAGGAGGCCGGTGCTCAGCAGGATGCCGACGACGAGGCCCGGGACCGTGAGGACCTCGAGGCTCTGCGCGAGCTTGTTGCGGCCAACATGATCCCCGGCGGTGACACCGACCGCCTCGAGGAGCTTCTCGCCGAGGCCGACGCCGATGACTCCGACGACTGGGACTCCTGGGAGCCCCGGCTCCCCGACAATCCCGAGGGCGACCACCTGCGCGACCTGGAGGCCGCCGCGCGCGCCGTCGAGGTCTCCGCCCGCATGCGCGAGGTCGAGGCCGAGATTCTCGCGCGCGCCCCCGAGCACCAGGTCCAGCCGTCCCTGGATCGCGTCGAGGCTGTCCTCGACATTCTGGGCAACCCCGAACGTACCTACCGCACCGTCCATATCACCGGCACCAACGGCAAGACCTCCACCGCCCGCATGACCGAGCGCCTTCTGGCTGCAGGCGGCATGCGCACCGGCCGCTTCACCTCCCCGCATCTGGCCACCATCCGCGAGCGCATCAGCCTCGACGGCGAGCCGATCAGTGAGGAGGGCTTCATCGCCGCCTGGGAGGACGTGGCCCCTTACATCGCCATGGTCGACGAGCGCTCCCAGGCCGCCGGCGGGCCACGCCTGTCCTTCTTCGAGGTCCTGGCCGTCATGGCTCTGGCCGCCTTCGCCGACTATCCCGTCGATGTTGCCGTCATCGAGGTGGGTCTGGGCGGGCGCTGGGACGCCACGAACGTCATCGGCTCCGATGTCGCCGTCATCACCCCGATCGGGCGCGACCATGAGCGCTGGCTGGGCTCCTCGATCACCGAGATCGCTCACGAGAAGGCGGGCGTCATCAAGGACGGCTCCACCGTCATTGTCGCCCATCAGATCCCCGACGCCGCTGCCGAGATTGAGCAGGCGGCGGCCTCGCACCGGGCCATTGTGCGCCGGGAGCGGGACCCGGAGGAGGATCCCACCTCGCCGGAGGCCGGCGTCCTGCAGGTTCTCGACCGCCAGCTCGCCGTCGGTGGCCAGATGGTCACCTTTGCCACCGCGGCGGCTGTCTACGAGGACGCCTTCGTTCCGCTGCACGGGGAGTACCAGGCCCACAACGCTCTGCTGGCCCTGGCGGCCGCCGAGGCGATACACGGCGGGCGTCGGCTGCCCGCGCGCATCGTCGAGGACGGCTTCGCCTCGGTCACCAGCCCCGGTCGCCTGGAGGTTCTGCGCTCCTCGCCCACGGTTCTAGTTGACGCCGCCCACAACCCCCATGGCGTCGAGGCCCTCGTCGGCGCCATCGAGGAGGCCTTTGGATTCCAGCACCTCGTGGCGGTCCTAGGCGTTATGGCGGACAAGGATGCCGAGGGGATTCTGGCGGCTCTGGAGCCGGTGACCGACGCCGTCGTGTGCGTCCCGGTCGACTCGCCCCGGGCGATGGACGTCGACGACCTGGGCGAGGTTGCCCGGGAGGTTTACGGCGCCGACCGCGTCGTGGTGAGCCGGCAGCTCGGCGAGGGTGTGGAGCAGGCCGTGGCTCTGTCCGAGGGTTACGACACTCCGCTGACCGCTTCGGGAATCCTCATCCTCGGCTCCGTGGTCCTGGCCGCTGAGGCCCGTGCCCTGTTCGGCAGGCCCTGACACTGCGTCTCCGGGGATTGTCTTCTCCGGTTCGCGAGTGGCCCTGCCGGCGTCGCCGGTAGTCGCCGATCGCGTTCCTCCTCGACCCGGGAGGTTCGGCCATCGTCATGATGGCCGAACCTCCCGGACTCGTTTCGCGCCGTTTGAGGGATGAACGGCATCTGTGTGACAGAACACAAGAATCAAGATGGAAGACTTGTGCACACAAGTGCATACTTGTGTGCACAAGTCGTTCGGAGGGTGATTCCTCCGGCTCCAACCCGCGTCCCTCAGGAGCCCCGCATGTCATTGACGGACAGCGTCGTCTACCAGATCTATCCCAAGTCCTTTCGCGACTCCTCCGGCGATGGCGTGGGCGACCTGCGCGGCATCATCGAGAAGGTCGACTACATCGCTTCCCTGGGAGCGGACCACGTCTGGTTCAACCCCTTCTCCCCCTCACCGGGCAGGGACAACGGCTACGACGTCTCCGACTACTGCGCCATCGACCCGGCCATGGGAACCATGGAGGACTTCGAGGAGCTCGTCGCCGCCCTGGGCGAGCACGGTATCGGCGTCATGCTGGACATGGTCCTCAACCACACCTCCACCGAGCACAAATGGTTCCAGCGGGCCCTGGCCGGCGATCCCGTCTACCAGGACTACTACTACCTGCTGCCCCCCAAGGAGGACGGCTCGCTGCCCACCAACTGGGCCTCCAAGTTCGGCGGCCCCGCCTGGGCGCCCTTCGGAGACACTGGCCTGTACTACCTGTGCCTCTACGACCGTACCCAGGCCGACCTTAACTGGCACAACCCGGCCGTGCGCGCCGAGGCCGCCGGGGTCGTCAACTTCTGGCGCGCCAAGGGAGTCAAGGACTTCCGCTTCGACGTCATCAACGTCATCGGCAAGCCCCTGCCGCTTCAGGACGCGCCCACCGGCACCGACGACCGCCGCATGTACACCGACGGCCCCCTCGTCCACGACTACCTGCGCGAGCTCTGCACCGCCAGCTTCGGCCAGGACCCCGAGGCGATGACGGTCGGCGAGATGTCCTCGACCACGGTGGAGGCCTGCGCGGGCTACTCCAACCCGGCCAATGGCGAGCTGAGCATGGTCTTCAGCTTCCACCACCTCAAGGTCGACTACGCCGACGGCGCCAAGTGGACCCGCATCCCCTACGACTTCGCCGCCCTCAAACGCATCATCGATGAGTGGGCCACCGGCATGCAGGCCGGCGGCGGCTGGAACGCCCTGTTCTGGAATAACCACGACCAGCCCCGCGCCATCGACCGCTTCGCCGACCCCGAGCACTACCACGCCGAGTCCGCGACCATGCTCGCCACCGTCATCCACTTGCTGCGCGGAACGCCTTATGTCTACATGGGTGAGGAGATCGGCATGACCGACCCCGCCTACTTGTCCATCGAGGACTACGTCGACGTCGAGGCCCGCAACGCCTACAACGAGCTGACGGCAGGCGGCATGGGCGCCCAAGAGGCCTTCGCCATCGTCCATTCCAAGGCCCGCGACAACGCCCGTACCCCCATGCAGTGGAACGCCGAGGCCCCCGGCGCCGGATTCACCAGTGGGACGCCCTGGCTGCGGCCCACCAACCAGCAGACCGTCAACGTCGAGCGCGAGGAGGCGCAGGGGCGGATCCTGCCCTACTACCGGCGCCTCATCGCTCTGCGCAAGGAGTTGCCCATCATCTCCCGCGGCGCCTACGCCCCCTACCTCATGGAGCACGAGGACGTCCTGGCCTACACCCGCGAGCACGACGACAGCTGTCTGATGGTCCTGTGCAGCTTCCGCGGCCACGACACCGAAGTACCCGTCCCGGAGGCCTTCGCCTCCGCCCGCATCCTCATCGGCAACTACGACGGCAACGACCGCATCCGCAGCAGCGACGAGCTGCCCCCCGTCGCCGACCGCCTCGAGGTGGGAACGATCTGCCTACGTCCCTACGAAGCCATCGCCCTGCTCGCCTGAATCGGCATCGGTTCGCGTTTCCTCTCTCCTTACCTCCAGCCTGCCCCGTCCGCCTTGGAGGGCCGCCGAGCGCCCCTCCCCGATCTCGCTGTAGCCACCCGCACTTCCGAAAGGGATCTTTCATGTCCGAACCAGATCATGGCCCCGAAGTCCTCATCGCCTCCCCGGTGACGGGGACGGTCATCGACCTAGCCGACGTCCCCGACCCTGTCTTCTCCTCCAAGGCCGTGGGGGAGGGGCTCGGCGTCGAGCCCGACGACGGCGCGATAGTCTCCCCGGTGGACGCCACCATCACCATGGTCGCCGGCACCGGCCACGCCATCGGCTTCAAGAGCGAGTCCGGCCTGGAGGTCCTGCTTCACCTCGGCGTCGACACCGTCGAGCTCGAGGGCGCCCCCTTCGATCTGAGCGTCAAGGTCGGAGACGCCGTCAAGGCCGGCGATTCCCTGGGCACCATGGACCTCGAGGCCGTCCGCGCCGCGGGCAAGGCCACCACCGCCATCGTGGTCCTGACCAACACGATCACCCACCTGGCCGGCCTGTCCGTGACCACCGGGAAGACGGAGGCTGGCGCCGCCATCGCCACCGCCACTCTCAAGGGGGAGGACGAGGCATCCACTGGCGCCGCGGGCACCGGGGTCGAGGTCAGCGGCGCTGATGGAGAGCGCACCGATGGCCTCACCGGCTTCGACGCCACCGCCGCCGACATCATCGCCGGCATCGGAGGTCCCGACAACGTCCGCTCCGTCCTGCACTGCATCACGCGCGTGCGCTTCTACCTCAAGGACGAGTCCCTGGCAGATGATGAGGCCGTGGCCGATCTCGACGGCGTCATCGACGTGGCCAAGGCCGGCGGCCAGTACCAGGTCGTCATCGGCCCCGACGTCGTCGACGTCTACGACGCCGTCGTCGCCCAGCTGCCCGACGTGGGCGCTGGCGAGCAGGACGCTGACGTCGAGCTCGTCGAGCGGCCCACCACCCTGTGGGGCTGGGTCAAGCTCGGCTTCTCTTCCCTCATCGGCGTCATCACCGGCTCGATGATCCCGGTGGTGGGCATGCTGGCGGCCTCTGGAATCCTCAGGGGGCTCCTGGCGCTGCTCATGCAGTACGAGGTCGTCACCGAGGCCTCCAACACCTACCACTTCATCGACGCCATGAGCTCGTCGATGTTCTTCTTCCTGCCGATCATCATCGGCTTCACCGCCGCCAAGCGCCTGGGCGCGACCCCATCGTCGTGGCCATCATCGGCGGGGTGCTCTGCTACCCCTCCGTGGTGGACATGTCCAAGAACACCGACGACGTTATCACCGTGGGACGCACCGTCTTCAACTCCGACTTCTTCGGCATCCCGGTCTCCCTGCCCGCCGGCAACGCCTACGCCTACTCGATCTTCCCCATCATCGTGGGGGCCTGGCTCGCCTCCAAGATCGAACCCTGGCTCAAGAAGACGCTGCCGGCCGTCATCCGCCCGATCTTCGGGCCGCTCATCGAGATCTTCGTGGTCTCCGCCCTCATCCTGTTGGTCTTCGGTCCCGCCGTCATGCTCGTCTCCGGTGGAATTGCCGCTGTCATCAACGCGATCCTGAGTTTCAACTACACGCTCGCGGGCCTGCTCATCGGCGGCTTCTACCAGTGCCTGGTCATCTTCGGCCTGCACTGGGCGGTCATCCCGATCATCTCCTCCGAGCTCGCCAGCCCCGGCTACTCCCACCTCAACGCCATTGTCTCGGCCACCATGATCGCCCAGGGCGGAGGCGCCCTGGCCGTCTGGCTCAGGGTGCGCGATGCCCGCATCAAGCGCATGGCCGCACCCGCTACCATCTCCGCCTTCTGCGGCGTGACCGAACCGGCCATGTACGGTCTCAACCTCAAGTACGGCCGCATCTTCATCACCGCCTCGATCGGCGGCGCCGTCGGCGGACTGCTCACCGGGCTGCTCAACGTCAACATGTGGGGCTTCACCGGAGGCTTCGTCGGCTTCCCGTCCTTCGCCAACCCCGATGGCATGGACTCTTCCTTCACCGGCTTCTGGATCGCCGGCGCCGCGGCCCTCCTGGTCTCCTTCCTGTGCACCTACTTCTTCGGCTTCAAACAGGCCGACTTCGACAAGGAACGCACCGTCAAGAAGGTACGCCTCGGCAACCGCGAGCCCGTCGCCAAGTAGCCAATATCCGGGCAGTACCGCTCAGCCGGGTGCGCCCGATGGGCTCGTCTCGCCTCCGCCGACAGATCGGTGGCCCGGCAGTGTCTCAGATGCTGCCGGGCCACCGGCCCGCCTATGCGGCTCTACATCCTCCATCTCGCCGGCCCCGCCTCAGCGCTCTGCCGGCAGCCGGTGGGCGGTGTCCTGGAAGGCGAAGTCGACCGGTGAATGGCGCGAGCGCGTGTACTCGAAGAGCACACCCGTCGAGTCGAAGGTCGTCGAGGAGACCACGACGACGCAATCCATTCCCCCCAGGTGGATGAGCCGCTGGTCCTCCTCGGTGGCCCGCTCCACCGTGATCCGCCGCGTCGCGCTGGCCACCCGCACCCCCAGGACCTCCTCCAGATGGGCGTAGACCGAGGACTCGACGATCTGCCGGGTCAGGCGGGGAACCACCGAGGCCAGGAAATAGCTGGTGTCCACGATGAGCGGGACGTTATCCAGCACGCGCAGCCGCTTGACGCAGATGATCTCGGCGCCCTCGGCCATGCCTGAGGCCTCGGCCGTCTCGGCATCGACGACGCCCTCCTCCAGCGAGATCATGTGGGTGCTCAGAGAAATCCGATTGCGCTCAGCCGCCTCCCGAAGCGACTCGATCCCCCCGACCAGGAAGGTGGAGGTCGCCCGCGGCCGGGAGATAACCTGGACGCCCCGGCCCTGCATGGTCTGGACGTACCCTTGAGTCACGAGCAGCGCCAGCGCCTTGCGCACCGTGTTACGGGTGCAGCCGAACTCCTCGGCCAGGGCGTTCTCCGAGGGGAGCAGTTCGAGGAAGCGGTAGGTGCCGGACTCGATGCGCTCGTGCAGGGTCTGGAAGATCTGGTCGTACTTGGCCTGCGCCACGGGAAGGCTCCTCTCTTCCTCCGGATCTCGGGCGGTGGGCGTCGGACGTCGCCCGGGGCTCGTGCATACAAGTATCACGCCGTCCGACGTCTCCCCGTCATCTGTGATGGTGCGTCCATTCGAGCTGGTCGCAGGCCGTTCGGCCGTCTCAACGAGCGAGGCGGCCAGGTGCGTGAGAGGATGGAAATGCGAGTGGGCGGTGAGCACCTCGTCGGCCTGCTCCGGCGCGTCCCACGGACGTTCCCGGGATGCGCAGGGACCCATCGGGTCCACGCGGGGCCCGATCAAAGCCCGCGTGGTCGTCCTTCACCCTCGGGTGCATGGCGGTCAGGCCTGGAACCAACACCTGCCAAGACCTGAGAAGGGAACTCCATGTCCTTGGATGCCGCCTGGGCCCTCGACTGGACCCATCGTGCCGCCGTCATGATCGCCGAGAACCGTGCAGAGTTGACCGAACTGGACCGAGCCATCGGGGACGCCGACCACGGCGACAACCTGGACCGCGGCATGAGGGCCGTGGTCACCAAACTGGACGCCGCCCAGAAGGCCGGAAACCTCCCGGCCACCCCCGGAGGGGTCCTCAAGGTCGTCGCCACCACTCTCATGGCCACGGTCGGCGGCGCCGGAGGCCCGTTGCTGGGAACCGCCTTCCTCAGGGCCGCCCGCTCCTCCGACGCGTCCGCCTGGGGAGCGGAGAACCTGGTCCGGGCGCTGGAGGAGGCCACCTCTGGCCTGGAGGCCAGGGGCCACGCCACCAGTGGGGACAAGACCATGGCCGATGCCTGGCGCCCCGCGACGGTGGCCGCCAGGGAGGCGGCGGAGATCGGAGAGGATGAGGTCGGCGTCCTCTCGGCCGCCGCCCGGGCCGCCGCCGATGGGGCTCGGGATACTGAACCGCTTCAAGCGCGCCGCGGGCGTGCCTCCTTCCTGGGGGAGCGCTCCTGCGGGCACCGCGACCCCGGCGCCCAGTCCTCCGCGCTCATCTTCCAAGCCGCCCTCGATGCCGCTCGCGCCTGCTCCTTAGAGCCGATCATGGTGGTCGAGCAGGCCTGAACGGGCGCCGTCATGGCCTTGGAGGGTCCGGACCCGTTATGGTCCATCCGGTCCCTCACCCTCCGACCCAGCAAGGAGCCTCCATGGCCAGCACGTCCACCACGTCCCAGACCGGCCGTATCCTCATCCTCATCAAGCCCGACGCCGTTGAGCGCCGCCTGACCGGCGAGATCCTGCGCCGCATCGAGGCCAAGGGGTACGTCCTGACCGCTTTGAAGATCCTGACCCCCACCGAGGAGATCCTCGCCGCGCACTACGCCGAGCACGTGGACAAGCCCTTCTACCCCGGCGTCGTGGACTACATGACCTCCGGCAACGTAGTGGCAGCGGTTGCCGAGGGCCGGCGCGTCGTCGAGGGCGTGCGCAGCCTCATGGGCCCCACCGACCCCACCACGGCCGC
>ERZ772946.125-NODE-125-length-37958-cov-64.9482_pt1 | contig 37958 bp, 28 predicted proteins | sample MGYA00511680_ERZ772946 | MGnify/ENA primary metagenome ERZ772946 (study PRJEB29015, sample SAMEA2737918) | human oral metagenome | biome: human oral; feature: human-associated habitat; material: dental | place: China | collected 2016 ... | reverse complement strand
GATTTTCAAGATCGCCGCCTTCATGGGACAAATGCCATACGTTTTGGTCCATAGAGTACGGATGTTTTTTTGTAGCTACAACTGGAATATCATGTTTAGCAGCATATTCCATGCAGTCTGTACGGGATTTCAAATCCCACTCTCTCCAAGGAGCGATGATTTTCATGTTAGGAGCCAATGCTTTGATAGTCAACTCAAAACGAACCTGGTCATTACCTTTACCAGTCGCACCGTGAGCAATCGCATCAGCCCCTTCTTTTTCAGCAATATCTACAAGGATTTTACCGATTAAAGGTCTAGCGAAGGATGTACCTAATAAATATTTACCTTCGTAAATCGCACCAGCTTTCACAGTAGGCCAAATATAATCTTTTACAAACTCTTCCTTAGCATCAACGATGTACGCTTTAGAAGCACCGGATTTGATCGCTTTTTTCTCAACTGCATCATAATCCTCTGGTTGGCCCAAGTCTACACACACAGCAATAACTTCAGCGCCATAATTTTCTTTCAACCAAGGAATGATAACAGAAGTATCTAAACCACCAGAATACGCGAGTACTACTTTATTTGCTTTACCCATGATAACACCTCATAAACCACTATCTATTTAGACTCATATAATCAATACAATATCAGATAATTGTGAAAGCACCGTGGTATTTTCTATTCCGACAGGCATTTTCTCCTTCTGACAAAAAATAGTATACACCTGTATAATTATAAATGCAAGCATTATTTTTATTCATTTTAATAATATATTTCGAAACCGAACTAAAAAACATAAAAAGCTATATCGAGTAATCTAAAATCAGATATAGCTTAATTTCTTACTACGAAATAAATACTAACACTATATTAATTTATACGGGTATCCTCATTAGAAATCACATGATATGTTAATTCATTAACTTTACTAAAAGTAAAGTTAACATCTACTTTATTCTTTGGGACGCAATAAAAATAATCTCTAATATTTATTTCTATTATATTTAGATGTATTTTCTGCCGTTTGATATTTAATACATCATTATCAATGTCAATTCTATCAAATTGCTGGATAACTTCATTAAATTCATCAGAATATTCGAAGTCTAACACCTTAATATTCTGAAGAATATTCTCTTTAAGAACAAGAAACACATCATTAAAGTAATCATCAAGTTCTGCCAAAAACAAAGTATAACCTAATAAGAAAACAGTATTAACGTACTCAAAACTTAATAAGGAGTCAAAATCAATTGTAAGACTTTCTGCTTCTTTATTCACCACCTCAAATAAATTAAAAGAATCAAAGCAAGCGCGATATACTGGACTGAGCAACAAAGCTTTGCACTCAAAATCTATACTATTTATAGTATCCACTAATAATGTAGTCGGAATTACACCTCCAACCCACGACTCAACATCCTCTAGTGCCATACCTTGAAATATGATTTCCTTAAGTTCAGATGATAAACTCATTTCATCGATTAGTTCTAACATATCCATCCTATAAAATAATGACTCTAATATATTTAAGTTAATACAATTATATCTATAGGCTTGAATTGTTCCTAATGCAATCATTAAAAAGTAAAATTCAATATTTCGTTTCCCGTTAATAGTTATTTTCATAGTTTTTAATTCCCACGATAGGTTAAGTGCATTCAAACAATATCAATAGGTGAAAACTGGTAATCTAAAGCTACCTTATAATCTGTAGTTGTATTTATTGATGCTTTTAAAGTATTAACTATTAAAGACTGAATTTCACCTATAACCGAGTAAAGCTCATTTTGAGCTTCATTAATAATCGCTTCAATACGAACATCTAAATCATAAGACCTAGAAATTCTATAATCACCTGTACTATAGTCTACATTGCTAAATAGCTTTAATATATTCATCTCAGATATCGCTGTATCAAAGGCATTTATAGTATTTAAAATATTATTTTTATCTATTTCATTTACACCTATAACGGTCTCATTTTGAATATGTGGGATTGAATCCACAATGCATTGCTCTCTAACAGCAACTCGCAAAGACTCATCATTCATTATTTGTTCTCTATCTAAAGCTTTGTTCCAAAAGCAATGTCTAATGGCCATACAATTATGTTCATCATCGTAATAAACTATCCAGTTTTCTATTTTATTAGCATCAGCCTGTTCAATATAAAAAATTTCACGAGCATAGGACTCAACATCATGAACCTCAGATTTATAGTCTAATCCTCCGGGTCCCCTCAAATAATATGATATAAAATTCTCAAGTCTAAGCATGGCAAACTTAATAATAGGTTTTACTCCTATATAAATAGAGGAAAAATTACCTTGCTCATACTGTTTTAGTACAACATTATCCAATACACAATCTCCTAACAGTAAAACACTTGTGAAAGTTTATTATTGATATCACTAATGTAACAAAAAAATCCTTGTTAGCCAATTTAATTTAACTAACAAGGATTTGCTTCTTATATATATTTTTTATTCTTCCACAAGCTCTAAGTCCTGTTCATACGCATAGTCTGCTTCTGCTTGTGTAATCATACCTTGGTCTACCATTTGTTCGAGCACCAGCTTTTGTCGAGCTTTAGCCCCTTCATAGTTCGTATAAGGATCTAAATAGGACGGTGCATTAGGTAATGCTGCGAGCAAAGCGCTTTGCCCCAATGTTAATCGACTGGGACTCGTCCCAAAGTATCCGTGAGCTGCTTCGTAGATACCATAATAATTATGACCATAATATACGGTATTCAAATACATGGTGAGAATTTCTTCCTTAGAGTAGTAATGTTCCATTTCACTAGCGAGGATGGCCTCTTCCACCTTACGACTCATGATGCGCTTTGAGGAAAGGAACAGATTTTTTACAAGTTGTTGTGTAATAGTACTACCGCCTTCCAGCGTTTCACCGGCTATGGCATTTGTGTACAAGGCGCGAATAATACCGAGTACATCAATAGCTCCATGTTTATAATACCGCTTATCTTCAATAGCGATTAATGCATTTTTTGTATACTCAGGAATAACATCCCCTTTCACCCAATGCTCTTTTGAAACACGTTGATTAAGAGCTATCTGTACTTTATCTCTAAATGTAAACAGTCGTATAATTCGATCCGTACGACTGAGCGTGTCTTCACTTTGTTCTATTTGTTTTTCAACAATTGTATGAGCTTTACTCTCACGATTTGTCCCTTGAAAGCTATGGTATCCGTCATATATAAACATAGCCAAAATCATGACCACCACGAACACAACTAGATTTCGAAGGTAGCGAAATACTTTCATTTCTTTCACCTATTTCTTAAAGGTCTGTAATATAAACACATGTAAACATAAGTTTATAATCTAGCCATCTATACAATACCTTATATACATATACAAATATAAAGTATATTAAATGTATTGTATCACATCAATCAAGAAGAAGATATGTAAAACACTAGTTTTTACGTCCACTCATACTACAAATATATTTAATATATCTTAATAATGGCATGATACCCTATATCTATATATACCGATTAATGCATATTAGTTATACTTATTAAGTTGTATTAAAAACTTTAAATAGAGTATAATATATGAGATGATAAAAACATGCCTATGGAGGAGTAATATGAAACAGTGTATGGATTCAGAAAATCTGCATCGTCGATTGCGTAAAATCTTAGGTCAAGTGCAAGCTATTGATCGAATGATTGAAGAAGACATTCCCTGCGAAGATGTGTTGAGCCAAATTAATGCAGCTAAATCTGCACTACATAAAGTAGGACAAGTAATTCTTGAAGGACATATCAACCACTGCGTACGAGATGGTATCGAACATGGTGACGTAGAAAAAACCATTAGCGACTTTACAAAAGCTGTAGAACGCTTTGCAAATATGGGTAAATAAAAAAGGACTCTACAAATGAATTGCACCCAAAAATTAGACATAATTTTGGGAGGTGCAGTTCAAAATGTAGGGTCCTTTTTATTACCCCAATATTAATCGTGGTTAGTTGTTAAGAATTCGCTCAATGCAGCGAGTACATCATCTTCGTCAGCACCGTCAGCAGTCAATGTAACGGATGTGCCTTTTGTAGCACCCAAAGTTAATACAGTTAAGATAGACTTAGCATCTGCCGTTTTACCATTAGCAGCAATAGTCACTTTGGAAGCAAACTTAGCAGCCAATTGTGTGAAGGCTGTAGCAGGACGAGCATGTAAACCAGATTCGTTAGTAATTTCTACTGTTAATTCTTTCATGATAACCTCTTTCTATCTCGATAGGTGGTACCTATCTATACGTTCTAATAGATATATTGTATCAATATCAAGCATTTCAATTCAAGTATATACATCTTATTTGCTATATAATGATTCTATTTAAGGCAAAACTGGATTATAGTAAACCTTTTTCAGCTAATACAGATTTAGCGTATTCTGTAATTTCTTCTGCTGTGTCCATAGTAAGTGCTTTATTTGCCACCTCTTCACATTCTGCTTTGGAAACAGAACGCAAGATATTTTTAATAAGAGGAATCGAAGAAGCAGTCATGGAGAATTCGTCGAGGCCAAGGCCTAATAGAATCATGGTCGCCACAGGATCGCTAGCAAGCTCACCACACATACCTGTAAACTTACCTTGTTCATGACTGGCATCAATAACGTGTTTAATAAGACGTAACACACCTGGATGCAACGGTTGATACAAGCTACCGATTGCTTCGTTCATACGGTCAACTGCCAATGTGTATTGGCAAAGATCATTCGTACCGATACTAAAGAAGTCTACATATTTAGCAAGGATTGGAGATATAACAGCTGCCGCTGGTACTTCGATCATGATGCCAACCTTGATATCCTTGTTAAAATCTTTACTCTCAGCCGCCAGCTCCTCTTTACATTCATCAAGCATAGCATTCGCTTGTTTCACTTCCTCAACGGAAGCAATCATAGGATACATAATGTGAATATCACCAAACGCACTAGCACGTAACAAGGCACGCAATTGTACCTTAAAGATATCTGGACGATTTAAAGAAATGCGAATGGCACGATAACCGAGGAATGGGTTCATTTCACTTGGCAAATCAAGGCATTTCAATTCCTTGTCTCCACCGATGTCCATGGTACGGATAATAACAGGCTGCCCCTTCATATCTTGGGCTACCTTTTTATATTCTTCAAATTGTACATCTTCTGCAGGCAATTCATCGTTTTCCATGTAAAGAAATTCTGTACGGTACAAACCAATACCTTGTGCACCCATAGTGAGCGCATGTTTAGCATCCTTCGCCTTGCCGATGTTGCCGAATAATTCTACATGGTGACCATCAGTGGTAGTAGCTTCAAGATTAGCAGATTCGCGCAACCGTTTTAATTCCTCTTGGAACGCCAACGCTTGATTTGTATACTCCGTCCAATCCGCATCAGATGGATTGATTTCTACGATACCATCGGTACCAAGAACGACTGCTTTGTCGCCATCAGCGAAACTTTCAATATCGCCGACTCCCATAACAGCGGGAATTTCGAGTGTACGAGCCATGATAGCCGCATGAGATGTAGGACCACCCGCCGCAGTGACGATGCCTTTTACCACATTTTTATCGAGAGAAGCCGTATCAGATGGTGCCAAATCATGAGCCACCAAGATAACTTCGCCAGAAATATGTGATAAACCGCGAGGATTCATACCTAATATATTGCGCATCAAACGATCGCCGATATCCTTAATATCTGCACCTCGTTCACGCATGTAGGCATCTTCCATACCAAGGAAGATATTGGCAAAGCTTTCAATTGTTTGAGACGTGGCCGCTACCACGTTCATATGGCTAGACTCAACAAGGGATTTAATTCCGTCAGACAAGGATGGGTCTTGAGCGATTTGCATGTGCGCTTCAAAAATAGAGGCCTCTTCTGGTCCCATTTCATCCAACGCTTTTTTACGAATAGTATCCAATTGTTTTAAGGTAGATGCCATAGCAGTTGCAAACTTGCTAATTTCTTCTTCTACCTTGTCTTCCGCTACAGTGTAATCAGGAATGACAATTTCCTCTTGAATATATCTATATACATTGCCTACTGCAACGCCACGAGATCCAGAAATCCCTTGAATTCGCATATATGTTCCTCTTTCTATTACGATTAGCTACATTACTTTTTATTTTATCATTTCTCGGTTAAACAATAAAGTAATCCAAATACCTATATCCCCTTAAACAACCGTCCCACATGGGGCATTTTTTTATTTTATTATAACTCTTAATAAACGCTGTAAGCTTTCCTTATTTTCCCTTTATTTTGCTATAAATTTATACGATTCCATGCCATGCTTAAGACCTATTTATGATATAATATTATAATATAGAATATATAATAATATACATATGAGACTTTCACGGGCTTCATGGTGAAAGTCTTACTTATTGATAGGAGACTTTATGAAATTAACAAAAATGCATGGTCTCGGTAATGATTTCATCCTCTTTGCCGACCCAAAAGGGACTGAGAAAGACTACACAGACCTCGCCATTCGCCTTTGCAATCGTCGCACGGGTATTGGTGCCGATGGTCTTGCCATCCTAGTACCTTCCGAAACCTGTGATGTGCGCATGCGCATCATCAACTCCGATGGTAGTGAAGCAGAAATGTGCGGTAATGCGATTCGGTGCTTTGCCAAATACGCTTATGAACACGGTCAAACTACGAAGGAAACTTTCACCATCGAAACCTTGGCAGGCGTAATGAAGCCTACCTTGACTATCGAAAACGGAATAGTCACACAAGTTACTGTAGACATGGGCAAACCATTTTTCAAAGCCCAAGATATTCCTATGAATGTAACCATGGATAAGGTTATCGACGTAGACCTTGATGTAAACGGTGAGACCGTAACGGTAAGCTCCGTATTGCTCGGCGTGCCTCATACGGAGGTATTCATCGATGACATTACAAAGGCCCCTGTTACAACGCAAGGCCCAATTCTTGAAAAGCACGATGCCTTCCCTGCTAACACAAATGTAAACTACATTGAAGTGGTAAACGACAAACACATCAAGGTGCGCACTTGGGAGCGCGGCGCTGGTGCTACCTTAGCTTGTGGAACAGGCTCTTGTGCCTCTGCCGTTATGTCCTTTGAAAAGGGATTAACAGACCGCGAAGTAGATGTGGAACTCTATTTAGGTACATTGCATATTTCATACTTGGAGGATGGCACGGTGCTCATGACAGGCCCTGCTGAGGAAGTCTTCGAAACAGAACTTCCTATCGACTAAGATGAAGTGGTTACAACTTATATTAAATGCGTTCCTAAGATACCAACAAGGTCGCTCACTCATGCCACGGAATATAGAGCCCCTCTTAGGACTACTTACATCCATTCTCGTCATCCTCATTGCTGTAGCCAATAGCATCGCCATTGGTTACGCCTTGATTGTCGTATGGTGCATCATGGCCTTTGTATTTTATCGCAAAGGATATCAACTAAAGGAACTATTAAACCTATCGTGGACAGGTGCTAAAACGTCCATCGTGGTGATGCAAATCTTTCTTCTCATCGGTTGGCTCATCGCCATGTGGCAAGCAGCGGGCATTATCCCTATGATCATCGCCACAGGCATCGACTTAATTAATCCGTCCATATTCATCGTCTGTGCCTTTTTAATAACAGCAGCAGTGAGCATGCTGTTGGGCACCGCACTAGGAACTGTAGGCACGATAGGCATCGTACTCATCACGATGGCAAGAGCGGGGAGTATTCCAGAAAATATCGTAGCCGGTGCCATTATTGCAGGTGCTTACTTTGGTGATCGAAACGGGCCACTATCCTCTAGTGCGTCTCTCGTAGCAGCCTTAACCCATACAAAGGTATCAACGAATATTCCCATCATGTTTAAAGATGGTATTCCAGCACTCATCATCTCTACAGTGCTGTATCTATTACTATCTCAGTGGTACCCACTCAATTACGAAAATAGTTTACTACCCGATACAATTCACTTTATTTTCAACATCGATTGGACATTATGGATTCCAGTCATCATCGTCATTGGTCTATTGCCTTTGAAAGTATCTATCCGTTGGCCTATCGGACTTAGTGCATTAGCAGCGGCCATTCTAGCTTATACAAATCAAGGAACTACCCTTTCTGAGTTGGGATGGTATAGCTTAACAGGCTTTGAACTACCGCACTATAATCCACTAGCTGATATCATTCATGGCGGCGGTCTACAAACGATGTTTATCCCTACCCTTTCGATTTTCATGGCTACTGCCATTTCAGGCATGCTTGAAGGGGTTGGCTTCTGGAACGACATACGACAACTGTTAGAACGAGCTAAAACACGGAGCGATGTATTTGCTGCCAATTTAGGGCTTGCCTTTTTAACGGGTGCTATTGGGTGCAGCCAAGCTATTGCGGTAGTTATGACCCACTCTATTATGCGGATTACTTATGCACAGCGAGGTATTCAAGACGAAGATGTAATGCTAGACTTTGAAAACAGCGGCATCCTCATCGCTCCATTGCAACCGTGGAATATTGCTGCCTACGTGCCTGTTGTCATGATGGGTACAAATTCAGCAGGTTACGTACCATTTGCCTTCTTCCTATACCTAGTCCCACTCATCTATTGGTTACGATTACGGAAGCAAGATCAACCAATCATACGCTAATTAGTTTTATCTCAAAAGGGGAAATTGTATGATTTACACTATTACCTTTAACCCAGCTCTCGATTATATCGTGCGCCTTGATCACCTCAAGACGGGCACTATTAATCGTACCACCCAAGAATACGTTCTCGGTGGCGGCAAAGGTATCAACGTATCTATCGTGCTCAATAATCTTGGCATGGATACGACAGCACTCGGCTTCATCGCAGGGTTTACAGGCGAAGAAATCGTAACACAACTCAAGAAATTCGGCGTAAAAGAAGATTTCATCCGACTTCGCGAAGGATTAACCCGCATCAATGTTAAAGTAAAAGCATCTGATGAGGAAACAGAGATTAACGGCCGCGGCCCAATCATCGGTGCCGACGAATTAGAAGCTCTATACAAACAACTCGATGCGTTGACCGAAAAGGACACCTTAATCCTTGCTGGCAGCATTCCTTCTACTCTACCAAGCGATATGTACGAACTCATTATGGATTGCTTACAACATAAAAATATTCGCATCGTAGTAGATGCTACAAAAGATCTACTCACAAAAGTCTTGCCTTATAAACCATTCTTAATTAAGCCAAATAATCACGAGCTTAGCGAAATCTTTGGTCGCACTCTCGCTACAAAGGATGACCTTGTAGAAGCTGCCAAAGCATTACAAGAGAAAGGTGCACAACACGTTCTCATCTCCATGGCTGGTGATGGAGCTATCTTGGTCGCTGCTGACAGCACTGTATACACGAGTCCTGCCCCTAAAGGCATACTCGTAAATTCCGTAGGCGCTGGCGATTCCATGGTCGCTGGCTTTATTACGGGCTATGAAAAAACAGGCACCTTACAAGAGGCGCTCTACTGGGGCATCTCCAGTGGATCTGCCTCTGCCTACTCTGAAAACCTTGCAACCCTTGAAGAAGTAGAAACACTACTTTCACAAGTACGAGTTAAATGATTTTATATTTTATTTGCATCAAGGAGTACACATATGCAAATCACTGATTTATTAAAACCTCAATCTATTTTGCTGAATGCAGATCCTGTCACAAAGGCTGACGCCATTTATACCTTAGGCGAATTGATGGAAAAAAGCGGTAACCTCATCGATAAAGGTGAGTACTTAACAGCTGTCTTTGCTCGAGAAGAGTCAGGTTCTACGGGTCTCGGTGATGGTATCGCCACACCGCATGCTAAATCTGCAGGCGTAAAAGAAGCAGGCCTCGCTGCTATGGTCGTGCCTAACGGTGTGGATTTTGAATCACTTGATGGTCAACCATCTCGCCTATTCTTTATGATTGCTGCTCCAGAAGGCGCGGCTGACACTCATGTAGAGGTATTAAGTCAGTTAGCAACGATGGTGATCGACCCTGATTTCAAAGAAGCTCTTATCGCAGCTCCAACTGTAGAACGTTTCTTGGAACTCGTAACAGCTAAAGAGCAAGGCAACTTTGATCCATCTGTAGAAGGGTTTATCAAAACAGCAGAGGATCAAAAAGCAACAAGTATTACTGATACTATCGAAGCGAAGGCTGCAGAAGCAATTGAAAAGGTTGCACCTAAGATTTCTGTAGATAACCCGCATTATGATGTACTAGCTGTTACAGGCTGTCCTACTGGCATCGCACATACCTACATGGCTGCTGAATCTTTAGACCGCAAGGCTAAAGAAATGGGTATTTCCTTAAAAGTAGAAAAGAACGGTGCTTCTGGCGTTAAAGACGCTCTTACAGCAGAAGAAATTGCACATGCTAAATGTATTATCGTAGCTTCCGATCGCCAAGTAGAAATGGGTCGATTTAATGGCAAGCCTATGATTCAAACGAAGGTTGCTAACGGTATCAACAAAGCGGAAGAGCTACTAACAGAAGCTATGGCTGGCACAGCTGCCGTATATCAAGCATCTGCGGCTGACCGTGAAGCTGCTGAGATTGCAGCTAGCGCATCTGATAGCGTAGGCCGTCAAATCTACAAACATTTGATGAACGGCGTCTCTCACATGTTACCGTTTGTTATCGGTGGCGGTATCTTGATTGCCCTCGCCTTCTTATTCGATGTATTCGATCCAGCGAATCCTAAAAACTTTGGTTCCGGTACACCTCTTGCGGCTTTCTTAATGCAAATCGGTGGCGCGTCCTTTGGCTTCATGTTACCAGTATTAGCGGGTTACATCGCTATGAGTATTGCGGACCGTCCAGGTCTTGTAGCTGGTTTCGTTGGCGGCTTATTAGCTAACCAAGGCGGCTCTGGTTTCCTCGGTGCATTGATTGCCGGTTTCGCAGCAGGTTATTTGGTATTATTAGTTAAGAAATTAGTATCTGGTTTGCCTCAAGCATTAGAAGGTACAAAACCGGTTCTATTCTACCCTGTACTTGGCGTATTGTTCATCGGTATCGCTATTACCTTTATCATTAATCCTCCTGTATCTGCACTTAATCACTGGTTAATGGACTCCTTACAATCCATGGGTACTACTAGCCGCGTATTATTAGGTCTTATCTTTGGTGCTATGATGTCCGTTGATATGGGCGGCCCTGTAAACAAGGCGGCTTATGTTATCGGTACTGGTGCTCTTGCAACTGGCGAATACGGTATCATGGCTGCTGTAATGGCAGGCGGTATGGTTCCTCCATTGGCAATCGCTCTTTGTACTACATTCTTCCCTAGCCGCTTCACAGAGGCTGAACGCAAATCTGGTATCACAAACTACATCATGGGCCTTTCCTTCATCACAGAAGGGGCTATCCCATTTGCAGCTGCTGATCCAGTTCGCGTATTGCCAGCTTGCATCATCGGTGCTGGTACAGCTGGTGCATTATCCATGTTCTTCGAATGCACACTACGCGCTCCACATGGCGGTATCTTCGTAGTACCAACAATTGGTAATCCACTTCTTTACCTTGCATCCATCGCAATCGGTTCCATTGTGGCTTGCTTCATCTTAGCACTTGTAAAGCCAAGTTTAAAAAATAGTATCACTAAATAGACCATTAAAATTAACCATCAATTATAGCTTATAACTTAAATATGATTGATGGCTGATGGCTGATGCTTGATTATTGATGATTGAGAATTAATAAATTATTGATTTTTGATTGTTTATGATGAGCTTTGACGATTAGCGGTTGGTAACTAATAGTTAACATTTAGCGACTAATTGATTATTGACTCTTATTGATGTTGAAAGCTAGTGTCACACCAATAGATATAGTAAAAGGACTAGAATATACGTGTTCTGAACTGACCTAAAAATTGGACATAATTTAGGAGGTATAGTTCAAAAATATACGTGCTCTAGTCCTTTTCTTATATTCAAAAATAATTAATATTATTTTATAATTCATTATCAAAACTACTTTCAAAAGTGGAAGCAAATCCTCAAAATTGTACAATTACATCGATTTATGTTAAACTATATAAATATTAATTAACTTTAAAATTATAAATTATTATTAGAAATCTAGTTCGGAGAACTAATTCATGAAGTCATCCAAAAATTGTAAGGTTACTGCTGCATTTCTTGCCGCAGCTGCGTTGGGTGGTGTTGCCCATGCAGAGCCTACACTTAACATGAATGATTTAGTAGGTACGAGTACCAGTGCTGAATCAACGACACAAAGTACTACAAGTGTAGCAACTCCAGTCGTGAAACCAATGGCAACTCAGCCAGTCTTACCAACTACACCACAACCGGCCACCATTGTACAAAAACAAACATCACCGATGGCACAACCTCAACCATCCTACGTGATGCAACCAGCAACGGTTAACCCTGTACAAACTCAACAAGTTACACCATTGCAATCAGTACCGCAACAAGTAGTACCAATGCAATCTCAACAACAGGTTCAAACTCAACCGCAGTATGTTGTCAATAAAGATACAAAGGCTGTCATGGAACCTACATTAGCAATGCACAGTTTGATAAATGTACAGCGAAAAACTGAACCTGTTACTGTAGAAAAACCAGTAGATGGTAAGCAACAAGTACAAACTACACAAGTACAGCGTACGCCTGTTGTTATTCAACAAGAATCCATAGCGCCATTAACTGTATCTAATACTACAGTAACAAAAGCCGTAGTAGCAAAACAGAGGCTTACGATTCGAGATATTCAACGAGCTGAGCGTGAACGTTTAGCTCAACTAGCCGCGGAAGAAGCAGCTCAACAAGAAAATGTATCACAAGTTGATCAACAACAACTCGCTCAAAAACAAACTGAAGCTCAACGGCAAGCAGCACTACAAGCACAACAACAAGCAGAAGCACAACGGCAAGAAGCTTTGCGGGCGGAACAAGAACGTGTGGTAGCTCAGCAAACCGAGGCACAACGACAAGCGGCTTTACGTGCTGAGCAGGAACGTATTGCGGCCCAACAAGCTGAGCAAGCGCGTATTGCAGAAGAACGCCGTCAAGCAGCAGAGCAAGAACGCATTCGTATCCAAAAGGAACAACGCCGTATTGCCGAGCAACAAGCAGAGCAAGAACGTATCGCTGCTCAACAAGCCGAGGAGCAACGTCAAGCGGCTATTAGAGCCGAGCAAGAACGTATCGCCGCTCAACAAGCTGAGGCGCAACGTCAAGCGGCTATTAGAGCCGAGCAAGAACGTATCGTCGCTCAACAAGCCGAAGCTCAACGTCAAGCGGCTATTAAAGCTGAGCAAGAACATTTAGCCGCTCAACAAGCGGAAGCTCAACGTCAAGCAGCTATTAAAGCTGAACGTGAGCGTATCCTCGCTCAACAATCTGAAGAAGAACGCTTAGCAGCTGAAGAAGCAGCTCGCCAACGTGCCGAAGCTGCCGCTAAAGCCGAAGCCGAACGACAAGCAGCTATTAGAGCCGAACAAGAACGTATGGCAGCTCAACAGGCTGAAGCTCAACGACAAGCGGCTATTAAAGCAGAACAAGAACGTATTGCGGCTCAACAAGCTGAGGCTCAACGGCAAGCCGCTTTAAAAGCTGAACAAGAGCGTGTAGCGGCTGAAAAAGCTAGAGCTGAACGCGAAGCTGCTATTAAGGCTGAACAAGAACGTATTGCTGCTAAGCAAGCGGAACTCGCAAGACAAGCTGCAATCCAAGAGGAGCAAGAACGTTTAGCAGCTGAACAACTAGCAAAAGAAGAAGCTGAGGCCGCAGCCAAAGCACAAGCTGAAGCCGAAGCTAAGGCTAAAGCAGATGCAGAAGCTGCAGCTAAAGCTCAGGCTGAAGCAGAGGCAAAAGCTAAAGCAGAAGCGGACGCTGCTGCTAAAGCGCAAGCTGAAGCTGAGGCAAAAGCTAAAGCAGAAGCAGATGCTGCTGCTAACGCTCAGGCTGAAGCTGAAGCAAAAACTAAGTCAGAAGCGGAGACTAGACAAGTTCAAGAGAGCAAATTACCGCAATCTTATGTAGATGCTCGTAATACAGCCTCTACAAAAGGCTCTTCTGTAACAGAAGAGAAAAATATTCTTTCCCAACCAATGGATCCACCATTGCAAGCCAATGCATCTGCAAAAATTAGCCTTGCCTTTGACGCGAAAAATTACGAATCTATGTCTACGACAGTAGATAATAAGGAAATCAAATATCGTGCCTTCGAGTATATCCCTTACGTGGCTAATCCAATCGACATAGATCAGCAATACATGAACATTTATGTACCAGAGGAATATTTCAACAACGGCACTATCAACGGTTACAACACCCAAACAGCCCCTATCTTCATGCCAAATGCGGTAGGCGGTTATATGCCAAGTCAAGCTATGACTCCAAAAATGGAAAATGGTAAACCTAACAGTGTTCTTTACGCATTATCCCGTGGTTATGTAGTAGCTTCCCCTGCTACACGTGGTCGTACCAATAAAGCTTCCGATGGCAACTTCATCGGTAAGGCCCCTGCAGTAATCGTTGACTTACAAGCGGCTACAGCCTACTTACACGCCAACGATTCCGCTATGCCAGGTAATGCAAACCGCATTATCACAAATGGTACAAGTGCAGGCGGTGGTGTATCCTTGTTACAAGGTGCAACTGGTAACAGCTCCGACTTCCAACCATATTTACAAGCATTAGGTGCAGCTACCGCGGCAACTAATGTATACGCAGTATCTGCGTATGCCCCTATCACTAACCTCGATGCAGCTGATATGGCTTACGAATGGAGTTATAACGGCATTTCATCCTTTAATAAAGTGACTATGTCCCCAGGTGAATTACCACAAGCCAATGTAGGCGGTACTCCTGCTCAACCACAACGCACAATGCAACGTGTAAACTTGAATTCAGACGATTTAGCATACTCCAAAATGCTTAGCGAACACTTCCCTGATTACGTAAATAACTTACAATTACGTGACTCTCTAGGTCGTGTTCTAAAACTCGATAAGAATGGTAATGGTACTTTCAAAAATTATGTAAAAGAATTTATCGTTGCTGCTGCTAATAAAGCACAAGCTAAAGGTACTGATTTATCTAAGCATACATACCTTGTACGTGATAATAAAACAGGGACTATCAAAGACATTAACTGGGAAGCATATAACCATTTTGTAAGCCGTTCTAAAGCGCCAGGCGCCTTTGACTCCCGTTCCAATGATACTGGTGAAAACAGTCTATTTGGTACAAGTACTACAGATAATAATCACTTTACAATTACTGCTGCATTACACGATACAACTACTAATCAAGATGTATACGTAGAAAATGCTAAGATTGTTACTATGATGAACCCAATGAACTATCTCGGTTCTCCAGCTGCGACAAATGCACGATTCTATCGTATCCGTTACGGCACAGCTGACAGCAATACATCTGTTGCAATTCCTTTAATCGTAGGGACGCGTGCTCAAAACCTTGGGTACAGAGTAGATATGGCAACACCATTTGATGTAGATCACTCTGGTGACTACGATTTAGAAGAATTATTCAACTGGATGGATAATATTGTTAAAAACGGTAGATAATTACAATTAAATACATACCAAAATACTAAAGGAGCTACCTAGTAGCTCCTTTTTTATATACAATTATAAATTTTCTTGTGTATTCAATAATAAATATTATTGTAAAAGACCCTCTCCCACTATCAATAATCTGCACCATTATCTACTCAGTACATTACCTATTACAATAACAAATGAATTCAGAAAAAAAAGGATGCTCCCTGTAAAATACAGGGAAACATCCATGTGTTTGAGCCAGTAGAAAGCAACTGTTATGCTTTCACCATGATAGGTGATTAAACTTCAGGGAATAAAGCTGTAGATAAGTAGCGTTCGCCTGTATCAGGGAGAATTACTACAATATTTTTGCCTTTATTTTCAGGGCGTTTTGCCAATTCTTGAGCCGCCCAAAGCGCAGCACCAGAGGAAATACCTACCAATACGCCTTCTGTGTGACCAAAAGCTTGAGATGTAGCAAAAGCATCCTCGTTAGAAACTTGGATTACTTCATCGTAAATGTTAGTATCCAATGTATCTGGAATGAAGCCAGCACCTAAGCCTTGGATTTTATGAGGGCCTGGTTTACCATTAGATAATACAGGAGAGTCTGCTGGTTCTACGGCAACCACATGTACATCAGGGTTTTGTTCTTTTAAGTAACGACCTGCACCTGTCAACGTACCGCCTGTACCAACACCAGATACGTAGATATCTACGGTACCATCAGTATCTTGCCAGATTTCAGGGCCAGTTGTTCTGTAGTGAATTGCAGGATTAGCTTGATTTACGAACTGACCTGCTTCAATAGCACCAGCTGTAGCCGTTACGATTTCCTTAGCTTTTGCAATAGCGCCTTTCATACCAAGAGAACCGTCAGTCAATACGAGCTGAGCGCCATAACCAAGCATTAATTTACGGCGTTCAATGGACATTGTTTCAGGCATTACGATTACAACTTTATAGCCAAGCGCGGCACCTACAGCAGATAAGCCAATACCTGTATTACCAGATGTAGCTTCTACAATTGTACCACCTGGTTGTAACTCACCAGACTCAACAGCCGCTTGAATGATTGCTGCTGCGATACGATCTTTTACAGATCCACCTGGGTTAAAGTATTCCAATTTAGCAAAAATATTTGCTTCTGCACCAAATTTAGCACCAAAACGTGTAGCTGCCAATAATGGTGTTTTACCGATTAATTCAACAAAAGATTTAGCAATTTTAGACATAGTGGTCACTCCTTAATTAAATAGAACCATCCCAATTATCATATTTTGTATCAAGTTTAGCGTAAGTCCCATCAATTACATCTTGTAGGGTTACGTTTTCTAAATAATCATGAATATAGTTTTGTAAGCCTGCCCAGAAACCAACGGTGCGTTCGTTGATTACTGTATCAGTACTCACCCCTTCATCAAGGGTAGATATGATAGCCATCGATTCCTCAGTAGCAAGCAATATTTCAATAATTGTGTACTCCTTAGGGCTTTTAGACAATCGATATCCGCCGTATTTACCGCGGATACTATCCACTAGGTTAGCAGCGCCTAAACGAGCTACGATACCTTCTAGGTATTTTTCAGATATGCCTTGTCGTTCTGCCACAGATCGCAAGGAAACTGGTTTATCTTGCCCTTGCTCTGCCAAATCGATGAGAACCATCAATGCATAACGACCTTTTGTGGAAATCCTCATATATCTTGCCTTTCTTTGTAAACGTTAGTGTTAAACACACCCATATTAAAAAGTGCTTATATTATATTTATAAAGCTATTTATAAAACCTTTCATATTAATAGGAATTAATTTCATTATAGACCACTCACTATAAAAATGCAAGAACTTATTTCCTACTTTTATAAAGGGATATTAACAACACAAAAGGACCAGCCCGAAGGCCAGTCCTTTTGCGTATAGTTTGTAGTTTGTTATATGAGGTTTACCATGATGAATTGGAGAGGGTTCATCTGGTATTGGGACTTACCGTATCGTCAGGAAAACGATGCGCGCCCGTGTTTATGTCATTTGAGGAGTTATCTAGATTACTCTAGCATTTAAGTATAAGTTTCTTAATTAGATTTTACCTACAAGATCAAGACCTGGTTTCAAGGTGTCTTTACCTGGCTTCCAACGTGCAGGGCACACTTGATCACCATGTTTAGCTACGAATTGAGCAGCTTGTACTTTGCGAACCAATTCTTCAGCGGAACGTCCGATACCCATATCATGAATTTCTGCTGTACGCACGAAGCCTTCTGGATCTACTACGAATGTACCACGGTAAGCCATAGCAGATTCTTCTTGGAATACATCGAAGAAATCAGCTAATTCATGTTTTTTGTCAGCCAACATGTAGTACTCGATTTTATTGATGCTTGGAGAAGCATCAGACCATGCTTTGTGAACGAATTCGGAGTCACAAGATACGGAGTAAACTTCGCAACCCAATTCTTTTAACTCTGCATAAGAGTTTTGTACGTCTTCCAACTCAGTAGGGCATACGAATGTAAAGTCTGCTGGATAGAATACGAATACAGACCATTTACCCAACACGTCTGCAGTGCTAACTTTTACCAATTCAGGTTTTTTGAAAGCATCAAGTGTAAATTCAGGAAGTTGTTTACCAATAATAGACATGTTATGTCCTCCTTATTTGAGTTCCATATTTAACGAATATATTTACATTGGTGTACTTAGCACCATATCTATATCTATCTTTGTCTATATAATAACAAATATCATTCAATATTGCAAGCGTTATTTTTAAATTTATCGATATATTTTTCCAATTTTTTTCGATGTAAGCAAAAAAAGAAGAAAGGTGCTCATTTCTGAGCATCTTTCTTCTTTTACGTACTACAACAGACTTACTGTTCACAGTAGCGTGATCAAAAGCGATTAAACCCGCTATATTAGCAAGCCCTCTTCGTGCTATGTGACCACTTGTAGATTGTTCTTTTCCCGATTTACCATATACAAACTGCTCTAGTTTGAGTGCAGCTAATATAAATAAACCTATAATAGATAAAATAGATCCCATCGCTTTAATCTATTTTTTTAGTTCTAAGATTGCATCTACGAAACCACGGAATAATGGATGTGCATTATTTGGGCGAGATTTAAGTTCTGGATGTGCTTGTGTACCAATAAAGAATGGATGATTTTTTACTTCAATACTTTCAACAAGACGGCCATCTGGAGATGTACCTGAAATCACAAGACCTGCATCGGTCAATTGTTGACGATATTCATTGTTGAACTCATAGCGATGGCGATGACGTTCATAAATCAAATCTTCTCCATAAGCCTCGTGAGTTTTCGTACCTGCTTCCACTTTGCATGGATAGATACCTAAGCGCATTGTACCGCCTTTTTTATCTACATCAACTTGATCACTCATCAAGTCAATTACTTTGTACTTAGCATTTTCGTCGAATTCGCTAGAGGTTGCTCCTTCCATGCCACATACGTTACGAGCAAATTCCATTACTGCAGATTGCATGCCAAGGCATAGACCAAGATATGGAATATTGTTTTCACGAGCGTATTGGATTGTGCGGATTTTACCTTCTACACCACGGGAACCAAAGCCACCAGGCACGATGATACCTTCAACACCTTCAAATACCTCTTTAGGATCTACAGATGTATCATCAAGTTCTTCAGAGTCAATCCAACGAATATTCACTTTAGTATCCGTAGCAATACCAGCATGATCTAGAGCTTCAACTACGGATAAATACGCATCATGCAACGCTACATATTTACCAACAATAGCAACTGTAATATCTTTATTAGGATTCAAGATCTTATGAACCATTTCTTTCCATGCAGTCATATCACATGGACGATCTTCAAGACCTAACTTTTTGATAACAATATCGTCAAGACCTTGATCTTGCATCATCAATGGCACTTCATAGATAGAGCTACAAGTTTGATTTTCAATAACTGCTTCAGGTTCTACGTCGCAGAACAAAGCAAGTTTCTCTTTCATATCATCAGAGATATGTTTCTCACTACGACATACCAAAATATCTGGTTGAATACCAATGCTACGCAATTCTTTTACACTATGTTGTGTAGGTTTTGTTTTCAACTCGCCTGCGGCATTGATGTAAGGCACTAACGTAACGTGAATGTAAAGTACATCGTTACGGCCTACTTCTTTTTTCACCTGGCGAATAGCTTCCATAAATGGCAAGCTTTCAATATCACCTACAGTACCCCCGATTTCAGTGATAACTACATCAGCATTATCCTCTTTACCTACACGGTAAACATTTTGTTTAATTTCATTTGTAATATGTGGAATTACTTGTACAGTGCTACCTAGGTAATCACCTTTGCGTTCTTTATTGATTACAGACCAATATACTTTACCAGCTGTAATATTGGAACGTTTACTAAGGTTAATATCGATAAAGCGTTCATAATGGCCCAAATCAAGGTCAGTTTCAGCGCCGTCATCTGTTACAAATACTTCACCATGTTGGTAAGGGCTCATCGTACCCGGATCGATATTAATGTATGGGTCAAATTTTTGAATCGTTACATTGAAACCGCGGTTTTTTAGTAAACGACCCAAAGATGCTGCTGTAATTCCCTTCCCAAGAGAAGAAACAACGCCGCCAGTTACGAAAATATACTTAGTTGCCATGATGCCTCCCACCTATTACATTTTTTCCGGAGCGGAAATACCTAAAATACCCAAGCCTTGACGAAGAACGAGGGCAATCGCTGTAATTAATCCAAGACGAGCTTGTTGTAATGCTGGATCTACGCCAATGATACGACCTTGACGGTAGAATGAATGGAACATACTTGCCAAATCGTATAGATAACGAGCAATACGATGAGGTGCACGATGTTCAGCAGCTTGAACGACCTCTTCCGGATATTCAGCTAATTTCTTAATTAATTCTAATTCCATTTCACTTGTAAGTGTTGTGAAATCAGTTTCACTATAATCGCCAAATGCGATGCCAGCTTCACGCACTTGGTTGTAAATGCTGTGAATACGAGCATGAGCATATTGGATATAATACACTGGGTTGTCATTACTGCGAGATTTTGCCAAGTTAATATCGAAATCAAGTTGGCTGTCTAAGGAACGCATCAAGAAGAAATAGCGAGACGCATCTACGCCAACCTCTTCAATCAATTCATCTAATGTAACGCTATCACCACTACGTTTAGACAATTTAACAAGTTGTCCGTCACGGAACAATGCTACCATTTGTAATAGCAATACTGTTAATTTATCAGGGTCATAACCAAACGCCGCCATAGCCGCTTTTACACGACATACATAGCCATGATGGTCAGCGCCCCAAATATCAATCATCTCTTTGAAACCACGGTCATATTTATTGCGATGATATGCAATATCTGCCGCCAAATACGTAGGAACCCCATTATCACGAATAACTACGCGGTCTTTATCATCACCATAATCAGTAGATTTTAACCATAAAGCACCGTTTTTTTCATAAACTTTGCCAAGGGCCTTTAATGCCTCTACGGAATGATGAATCTCATCAGTTTCATGAACTGTACGTTCAGAGAACCAGTTATCGAACGTAACGCGGAAGTTTCTTAATGTTTCCTCTAAGCGAGCTAATTTTTCTTTTAAGCCCTCTTCCTTAAACAAGGCTACACGATCTGCTTCGTTCATAGCATTTAATTTATCAAAGCCTTCTCGTTCTGCAATCGCTTTCGCTGTTTCAATAATATCTGGGCCACGATAGCCGTTTTCAGGGAACACTAACGCCCCTTCTGGAATATTGAACTCAGGCATAGAGCCGTCTTCATTGCGTTTAGGTGGGAATACTAATGTAGCACCTTGTAACTCTTGGAAACGGTACTCAATAGAAATAGCCATGTTGTCGATTTGATTACCTGCATCATTGATATAGTATTCAGATTGTACATTGTAACCCGCTGCACGTAACAAGTTTACAAGAGCACTACCGTACGCAGCACCGCGACCATGACCTACGTGCAATGGCCCTGTAGGGTTTGCACTTACGTACTCTACTTGAATCGTATCGCGCGCACGCAATGGTTGAACACCGTACTCAGTACCAGCATTCAAAATGGCTTTTAACGTATCATACACCATATCAGATTTCAAAAAGAAATTAATAAAACCTGCGCCGGCAACCTCAGCACGTTCAAGCCAATCAAAGTTCATACGACTAATCAAAGCTTCAGCAATAGCTCGAGGATTTTGACGAGCTACACGAGCGGATTGCATAGCGATGTTTGTAGAAAAATCACCGAATTCCTTTTGAGGTGGCACTTCGAGAACGATTTCTGGATATTCCCCAGCCGGCAAATTACCGCTGTTAATCGTATCTTGTAATGCCTGTTCAATCCCCGATTTCAGGATTTCCTTCATGTCCATGCTCTATATCCTCCCGCACGTCTATATCTAACTGATTATAAAATTGCCATTCACCTTCAACGGAAATATCATATCCTAAATGAACATGACCTACGCCATCGTGAAAGTCTACTGTTAATTCATGAGTATTTACAGCCATATGTAAATCACCATATGGTGTTTCATATACGGCTTCGCGTTCTTCACCACGGACGTATTGATGACGCATATTGACAGCCCCTGTTCGAAGCAACACGATAGAATCATCATGGATTTTAATGGTCGTCTTAACCCCATCCAATCCAGTCACACTAGATTCTTCATAACGCACATATTGAGCACTACCCTTTTCATGTGACGTACCTGGGGAAATCAGTTCCACTACGGTATCCTTGCCATCCATATCTCGTTGTACACTCTTTACGGACACTAGAACCCGCTTCATTTTTAACCTCCATGGTAGTAATTAATCATCATATTATACCATAATCAAGGACTATTTTGCACCCTTAATGAGTCTCAATTTCTTAGTCTTCGTCATCCGTTTAATAGCATATTCCCTACGTTGTGCTTCTTGTTTTTGGTGAAAGCTTTCAGCATATACCAAGGTCACAGGACGACGTCCTCGCGTATACTTTGCACCGCCTGAGATATGTCCATTATGAGCATCTATTCGACGTTTGAGATCTGTAGTCCATCCACAATATAAAGAATCATCAGAGCAACGTACTAAATAAATATAGTGCATTTCTTTTGATTCATCACCTTGAACACTAGCGTCGTTCAAGATTGTATCACAATCTACAATTATACCTTGTACCTCTTGTGTAGATGTACATTCACCAGAAAGAGACTCTTGAGAAGTACTTTTCTTATTTACCATTTTTCGCATCATCAGTAATCGGCTCTAATGTAATGGTATTGATGATTACTGGTTCTACTGGCTTATCATTGCGACCAGTCTTAACCTTGCCAATTTTTTCAACTACATCCATACCTTGTACTACAGTACCGAAGATGGTGTGTTTATTATCTAACCAATCCGTAGGTCCCAAAGTAATGAAAAATTGAGAGCCTCCTGTATTAGGGCCACGGTTTGCCATGGCAAGAACGCCCATTTTATTGAAATGTAAATCATTGGAGAATTCATCAGGAATTGTATAGCCCGGTCCACCGGCACCTGTGCCATCAGGATCTCCACCTTGAATCATAAAGCCTTCGATAACGCGGTGAAATGTCACACCATTATAGAAGCCTTTTTTCACGAGATAATCAAAATTTTTGACCGTAATCGGCGCTTTAGACCCTAACAAACGAACCTTAAATTGACCATAGTTTGTATCAAAGATAGCATATTCATCAGCAATTGGTGCGTTTGTAAAATTGGGCATAGCTACAGTTTCTGCTTTCACGGTGTTACCTTGTGGTTGTTCACCACTGTTTGTACCGCATGCAGTTGTACCAAGCACTGTAATCCCCAACATTGCGCATAAAGCCAAGCGTTTCCAGTTCATATGTCCCCCAAAATACTAATATTATATTTAACTAAAATGTAGATTTAAAATTTACATAGAAAAACCGCTCAACCCATGAGCGGCTCTTTTTTAGTATATCATATTATGGCACTATTGAGATTAAAAATATAAAAAAATAATATAACAACAAAAAACAGAGCTTCAAAGGAGCTCTGTTTTTGTAATCCTCAGATAATCACGTAGTTAATTCGATTATTTAGAGTCAAATTGGTCTGGAGTTGTATTGTTATAAGACTCAATATAATTATTGAAATTCTCAATCATGTCGTTAAGGTTGTTTTCATTTGCATCGTTAAGTACTTGACGAACAGAACCAACTACAGAGTTATAAGAGTTAACAAGCACTTCTCCACGATCATTATTTATGCTCTTAAGCAATGTTTGAATTTCATTAAGTTCTTTTTCTACAGCTTGTTTGTCTGCATTTTTAGGAGCTTTTTCTACATTTTCTACAAGAGTAGTCAAGCGAAGCGTAGATTCCATTGCTGCTGCATAGCCTTTTTTACCGTCTTTTTTCAATTTTTCGATTTGTTTCTTAGTTTGTTCAGTGTTAGCTTTGTTAAGAGCATCATTGAACTTCGCATAAGCTGCATCAAATTTTTCTACTTGTGCTACGTATTTAGCTGCTAGTTCTTTACCTTTAGCACCACCATCGTTCATGTAGGCTTTAGAGTCATCATAAGCTTTCAAATCTTTGAATGTTGGTACTAATTCATTAAGAATATTTAATACATTATCGCGTTCTGTGTCAACTTCTTTAAATGTAGAACCTTCTTTTTTAGATTTTTCCAAAGCATCTTTTAAAGTATCATAGTGAGGTTGACGACCAATAGCACCTTCTTGGAAACCACCCTTTAGTTTAGCCAAACTATCTGCATAGTTTTGACCCCAAGTTGCATTATCACCATTGAAGCGATTTGTTGCATCAATAAGTGTATTAAGCTTAGCAGCTGCTTTCTCATCGCTACCGCCATCAACTACGGAGGATACTACGGAGCCAATGCCACCCGCTTTATCACTGCCACAACCAGAAACAAATAAACCTGCTGTCAATGCCGCTACACAAAGTAAAGTTGAAAATAATCTGCGTCTATTGTTCATATCTTCTCTTCTCCTTTTAACACATGAATATTGAACTAAGCGCATTATACTAACTATACTACACCAATTCTGTAGCCACAGCTACAAAAATAAATCTTCATATAAACTTCACCTGGCTTAGGGGCATTAGCGATAATTAATCAATCCATTTAAAATGCTTACACGCATTATAAATGCCATCTTTATCACAGTCTGTAGTAATATAATCAGCCTTTGCCTTTAATTCAGGGCGCGCATTACCCATAGCAATATTTAGCCACTCAGGTCTAAACATAGACAAATCATTATACCCATCACCAAATACAACAGCTTGATTTGGCTTCATTCCAAAGTGTTCAAGCATATTACGAATACCCAACGCCTTTTCCATAGGCTCATATAGAACACAGCCATCACCATAACGAATGAGCTTATGTGTCATATGCTCGATATCCTTCTCCTCTTCCTCTCCTTCCTTGAAAAACACATAAATCTTATAAAATTCTTCAACACTATGAAAGTCAAAATTAGGGTCTACAGTTGTTTTAAATACATCCCAATTTGGATGCCACTCTAAAATTTCCTTATACGGCGTAATACGACCGAGTTTATTACGGTCAGTTACGGCCCAAGGAATATTATGTGATTCTAAATACTCTAAATATTTAATACATGCATCACGATCCATACCTATCATGGATACCAATTCATTATTAACAGTGATACTGTGACCACCATCTGCTACGAAATCAGTAAGGCCTGCTTGCTCTGCGAAACGCTTAGCATCCACTTGAATACGACCAGTTGCTAAGGCTACACGGTGACCACGACGCTTTAACTCATCTAAACTGTATTGAGCACTTTCAGGGATTTTACCTTCAGGCCATACAGCTAAGGTATTATCGATATCGAAAAAGAAAAACTTCTGCTCCACAGGCCCTCCTAATCACGTCCACTCATTAACTTAAATCGTTCTTTTTGCACTACATCTGGATATTTTTCACAATCCACATCGCTCACAAACATTTCTAAGGGACGTACATACATATCGCGCTCATCATACAGTTTCTGATATACTACAAACTTTTCACCCGTCTCAGAGTGAGTCGCTACATCTAGCACATAATAATACATGCCTTTAAAATGACGATATAAGCCACCCTTTACAATTTCTTGCATTTATAACCTCATCACATAACATACACAAATAGTTACAAACCATATTAATCAAGAGATTCCATATATTGAATAGCCTTAGTCAACATATCTGCTGTAATTTTATATGGAGATACATCAATATCATGAACAGATGTAGCCTTTTCAACAATTTGAGGAATATGCGATGCAGTAAGATCTAATTGTGAAAGTTTAGTAGGCCAACCTAATTCGCGATATACTGGCAACCACCGTTGTAACTCATCCATTTGTTGGTCAACGGTTAACAAAATAAGTAAGCCATAAGCTACTATTTCACCATGCAAATGATTTTCTTCTGTTTCTTTATTAGTAACACAGCCATAACATACAGCATGAGCCATGTTGCTATTATATGCCATAGGAACACAACCTGATACAACACCGGTAGTAAAGATAACAGTCATAGCAATGGTATCAAAGGCATCACTACGTTTATTAGCTTGACTATCTTTATAGGCTTGTATACCATGTGCTAAAATTGGTTCACTACACATAGAAGCTAGAGTAAGGCCTAACTGAGTATTATAGTCTTGCTCGCGATTGCGAGCAGAAAGATGAGTTTCATAGTGTTTTGCAATAGTATCTCCCATTCCTGCCCACAAGTAACGGCTTGGTGCTTCTACGAGAATATCAGCATCAATAAAGCAGTGCACAGGAGGATGATTTACAAAAGCTACGTCATCAAAAGTATGATCTGCCGTGTATACAGCTGCCACTTCTGACGTTGCCGCACAAGTAGATGCAATGGTTGGAATTGTAAAGAATGGTTTATCATCTAACTCTATAGCTACTACTTTTACTGTATCCATGGCCTTACCACCACCAACAGCAAACAAAAAGTCCGCATCTTTTACAGATGCCATTTGTGCAATTTCCTTGCCTCGAGCAAAAGTACACTCTCCACCAAAGTGGATAATATCTAGCACCTTAATCCCCGCTTTATCAAGCACGGGACGAATGTGTGGCAAAGCTTTAGAAAGAGCTGTTTCGCCACCGATGATAGCTACAGACTTGCCATATAATTTTGTAAACTTTGAAATAGCGTCAAATACATCATGACCTCCAAAACTATAACTAGGTAAACAATGAGTACTACGCATAAAATTTCCTTCCTTCTTTTATCATTTATATCCTTATTTATCCTTATTATAGAAACTTCTACACACAAAATCAATTTTATATGACAACAATCAAAACATAAAAAGGCTCTATACTCTCACAAAATGAAAGCATAGAGCCTTTATCTTTATTACTTATTATCGGAAGCAAGACCTTTATGGATAAGGCCTACAACGAAGCCTAATACCGCAAAGCTCACCCATCCCATACCAGCACTTTGGAATGGAATATATTGAGCAAAGAGCTGTTCCAAAGCTGTAGGTGCAATACCTGCAGTTTCAAGACCAGTCATGAGGGCAGAGATCATTGTGAAAGCCATAGTCCATGCATATACGCAACGACGACCACCAAACACATTATGAAGAAGTGCCAACAAAATGATTACGATAGTCAACGGATACAAGAGCATCAACACAGGGATTGCTGCACTGATGATTGTTTTCAAGCCAAACATACTGAGGACAAACGCCGCTAGAGAGAAAATTACTACATATAATTTGTAGCTAATCTTTGGTGTCAGCTTGTGGAAATACGTACCGCAAGAAGTGATAAGGCCAATACTTGTAGACAAGCAAGCTAGCAGAACGATGATAGCCAAGATGATTTGACCGAACTCACCAAACAAATAGTTAGCACTTACGGACAATACAGGAGCCCCTGTCTCGAACAAACCAAAGCGTTCAACACTTGTAGCACCGATATTAGCGATAAATACATACACGATACCAAGAAGGCCTACCGCAATTGCACCTACCTCCATTACTGTTTTTGTAATCACAGCACGAGATGTAGCACCACTGAGGCGTACAAAATCGATTACAAGAATAGCAAATACTACGGAAGCTAAGGCATCCATTGTATTGTAGCCATCTAAGAAGCCTTGTAACACAGCCGTTGGTGCATCACCATATGCCGGTTGTGGTACCGCATACCCACCAAGTGGAGTAATAAAGGATTTAACAATCAACAACAAAATTACAAGTAGTAAAGCTGGTGTCAAAATATTACCGATACGGTTAACAAGTTTTTGCGGACTAATAGATAACCACAAAGAAATACCAAAGAATAATGCCAAGAAAATTGGTTCCATATTCATATTCATGCTTAAACCTTCAGCAAAAGGTTTAATTGCGATTTCATAAGCTACAGTACCAGTACGCGGCGTCGCAAACATTGGACCAATACTCAAGTATAAAGAAATTGTGTACAACAAGCCATAAATCGGATGCACACGACTTGCAAGTTCTTCAACATCTTTACAGGAAGAGTAACCCATAGCTGCAACCCCTAAGAGTGGAAGTCCTACACCAGTTAATACGAAACCGAGCAATGCCCAACCGACATTATCACCAGCTTGTTGACCTAAGGCCGCTGGGAAGATCAAGTTCCCTGCCCCAAAGAATAGAGCAAATAACATCATGCCTATAGCCAGATAAGCACGGGTCGACAGATTATCGTTACCATTCATAAATGTAACCCCCTTTAGGTTATATAAAAATAATATTACTATTATAATCTAAAGGGGCTTGGGTATACAAGAAAAATATCCTCACTATTCTATATCCGTATAGAGTTATTCCCATAAGTAACAGACTTTAACTTTTACTTATAGAAATAAGTAGATAAATTCCTATTTTACAGTAATCATTACAGACTATTAATTGGTCATTCACTACAAAAGATTTCTTATATGAACTTGTACATCATAAAAGGTGCTCCCCCATCCCTGATCGGTAGGACGAGCTGCGGTAAGCGCATTGATTGCCACGTGAGGATCACTCGATTGAGATTGCCACCATACACCTAGTGTTACCAATGTCCCTCTCTGTACTTCATCGTCGTAGTATGCTTTAATTTTTACACTGCCACGATTGTTATAGATTTCTACCTCAGCACCATCGTTTATGTTATACATTTTTGCATCTTCTGGATGGATGCGAAGTTTCATCAACTCAGGATCATTAAAGTCTAATTCGCAGAAGCTAGAGTCCAAAATTCGAATATCATTACCATTTATAAGCCAAAACGGTGCATTATCACCATATGGAGGCATATACCGAATTAATGGTTCTACATCCTGCGGATTATATAATTCAATTTTTCCAGACGGTGTTTTGAAATCCATCTTATAACTCTCAGGTACCGTCATCTCCACAGGCTCACCATTTAAAATCAACTCTTGGTCCCTCTTGGATATACGACTCGAAGTCCGCACAATTTGTTCAATAAGATCTTTTTCACTAAGGTCAAAAAAATCATCCTCCAACCCCATGCGTTTTGCTAACTCAGCAATAACTTGCCAGTTGGAACGAGATTCACCAATTGGCTCAATCAATTTGTAACCCGTCCCAATTGTGTAATGACCATAAGAATTATAAATATCATCATGCTCCACAGATGTTGTGGCTGGTAAAATAATATCAGCATACTTACAAGTATCCGTAAAGAAACGCTCATGTACCACAGTGAATAAGTCATCGCGCATCAACCCTCTACGTACAACATTCTGGTCAGGAGCTGTGATAGCCGGATTTGAAGAGAAGATATATAAACTATGAACTTTAGTTCCTTCAGGGTTTATAAGCATTTCACCCAGTTTAATCATAGGCATCAATCGTTTAGCTGGCGCATGAACATGAGCCTGTTGCATCACATCTTTGCCAATAAATTTACTACCACTAGCACTCGACAACAATCCACCCCCAGGATATTGCCATGCTCCAACCACAGCAGGCAAGGCATTAATAGCACGGCATGTCATAGCACCATTGCCATATCGAGATAGTCCACTGCCGAGACGAATAAACGGCGCTTTTGACTTTGCATAAGCATGAGTAAACTCAGTCATCCGCTCCACAGAAACACCGCAAATTTCAGCCGCTTTTCCCGGCGTAAAGTCAAGCAACACCTCTTTTACCAACTCATCGTAGCCTTGGACATGCTTCTTAATAAAATCTATATCTGCCAAGCCATCACGATGAATGATATGGAGCATCCCTAAAGCTAGTGCCCCATCACTTCCTGGTTTAACGTAAATATGTTCATGAGCTTGGCTAAAAGTATAAGTTTTATGAGTGTCGATAATCCAAACGCGAGCCCCCTTCTTTTTCGCAATGTTCACATCATGTAAAATATGAACATCTGTGGCTGTCGCATTTATCCCCCACAAGACGATAAGATCACTATGTTGCGCCTCTTGTGGTTTAATCGCTAAGGTATCACCGTAAACAGAACGGAACCCCGCTTGTTTAGCAGGAGAGCAAATACCTCGATCTTGGTCTGTAGCACCAATACGGCGAAAAAAATAATCTGCTGCAGGACTCTGAATAACCCCCATTGTTCCTGCATAAGAGTAACGCAAAATACTTTCACTGCCATAAGTATCAATAGTTTCTTTGAAATTATTGACAATTGCATCAAGGGCTTCATCCCAACTAATACGAGTGTACTGATCTTCACCAATCCCCTTTTTACCGACACGCTTCATAGGGTACTTCAAGCGCAACGGAGAATGGATTACTTTTTCATAATGTGCCATCTTAGGGCATAGCGTACCTCTTGTGAAAGCATGTGCTCTATCCCCTCGAACAGATATTACTTTATTATTATCGACTGATACAATGAGTCCGCATGCATCAGGACAATCGTAAGGGCATACAGATTTATATTCTTTCATGATAAGCACCTCGCTTATAAATTGTACAAACTATAGGATGTATATTTATATTATAGTATAGTATGACTCGTATAAGTATAACCTTTTGCACATATTCTGAATTAAAAAGGTTTTAGAAATGATTATTTTATGTATATCAATGCATTCAATTATCACATTACATTTATGACCTCATCATTTATTTTGATATATGTAGTTAAACATTTCAAGTTTTATCGATATCTATCCATTATCATTCTTGTCCAATTCCTAAACAGATATACTAATAAGTTCTATAAAAATACCAAAATTCTTCAAAAAAATCATGCAATCATTACTAAAAGTCATAACCATATAGTTTTAGATATAATCAGACATTTTAATAGCGTCGTATAGATTATGTGACAAAAATCACCGGTACGTATGCGTATTTAGTAATGTCGTTCAGACTGTAAGACTATTCAATCTCACTTGTTTCTGTGCTATACTGACAGTGTCATTTGAGAGGATATAGAACTCACAAGAAATCATTTTGAATTCATGGTTATCTAATGTGAAGTAGCTATATCAGGTACATATTTTCTGAAAAGAGGTTTTAACGATGGCAGACGCAAAAAACACTGTGTTATTCCCTTATGAAACACTAAAAAAATTGAGCATGGACGCTTTCCAAAAATTTGGTTTCTCCGAAAAAGAAGCTGACATCATCCAAGACGTACTTTTGACTTCTGACTTGTTCGGTATTCAAAGCCATGGTATGCAACGTATGGTTCGTTACCATAAAGGTATCACTAATGGCTTGATTAAAATCGACGCTAAACCTGAAATCGTAAAAGAAACTCCAATTTCTGCAGTTATCGACGGTCATGACGGCATGGGTCAATTATTGGGCCATAAAGCTATGGAAATGGCTATCGAAAAAGCTAAAAAATCCGGTGTTGGTATCGTATCTGTACGTAACTCCAACCACTACGGTATCGCTGGTTACTATGCTAAAATGGCATCCGACCAAGGCTTAATCGGTTTCTCTTGTACAAACTCCGAAGCAATCATGGTTCCTGTATATGCTCGTAAAGCTATGCTTGGTTCTAACCCTATCGCTTGGACTGTACCTGCTGATCCTGTTGACTTCTTCTTCGATTGCTCCACTACAGTAGTAACTCGTGGTAAACTTGAAATGTACAACAAAATGGGCAAAGCTACTCCAGATGGTTGGGCTGTTAATAAAGATGGCGTTCCTTCCACTGATGCAGCTGAAGTATTGGGCAACATCTCCCGTCATGAAGGCGGCGGTATCCTTCCTTTAGGTGGTGCTACAGAAGTTCTTGGCGGCCACAAAGGTTATGGTAACGGCATGATTGCTGAATTATTCTCCTCCATCTTGTCCCAAGGCGGTACTTCCAACAAATGTATGGTTGGCGGTAAATCCAATATCTGCCACGGCTTCATGGCTATCAACCCTGAATTCTTCGGTGACCCAGCTGAAATCAAAAAACACTTCTCCCAATTCTTACAAGAATTACGTGAAGCTCCTAAAGCACAAGGTCAAGACCGTATCTACACTCATGGCGAAAAAGAACATGAATCCGTTGAAAAAGTTAAAGCTGAAGGCATCCCTGTACTTAACGGTACAATGCTTGAAGTTCAAGACCTTTGCAATGAATTAGGTTTAGACTTCAAATCCTACTTCGGCGATTATGTACCAGAAGCTCCTGCTACAATGTTCAAAGGTAACTACTAATACCTAAATTTAGTAATGGCCCTAACAAGGACTTGTAGTTAGTACAGAAGGGGACATAAACACTGTTTATGTCCCCTCTCTTATGTTTTTAACCTCATAGCCTATGAGGTTAAAAAATTTTATGTACTATATCAATTTTTATGATAAGTATATCTGTTATTTTATTGTAATCTTTTATTTTAACTGAACTTTTACAAATTAACATCATAGCGATTTATTCATCAATTAAATTGATTAAACTACGTCGTCCTGTTGAGCATATATTTTTGTTTTACTTGAAAGGATGATCTTAGAAATGAGTGCTATCACCGTTCTATTAGCGCTATCTCCAATCATTTGGTTGATTGTAGCGTTATCCATCTTGAAATTACCTGCATGGCAAGCAACAAGTGTTGCTGCGATTGGTTCTTTCATTATCGCTATTACAGCATTCCAAGCTGACCCATTTATTATGGTCACTGGTGCCCTTGAAGGTGCCGCATTGGCAATCTGGCCAATCCTATTAGTTATTACAGCTGCTATCTTCGTTTATAACTTGGTAGTACATACGAAAGCAATGGAAACTATTAAAACCATGCTTTCTTCTGTAACATCTGATACTCGTGTACTTGCATTATTACTTGCATGGGGCTTTGGTGCCTTCATGGAAGGTATGGCTGGCTTTGGTACTGCCGTTGCAATTCCAGCTGCTATGATGGTTGCCGTAGGTTTTGACCCACTAAAATCTATCATCGCATGTCTCGTTGCTAACTCCGTACCAACAACATTTGGTTCCATTGGTATTCCAACAACTACATTGGCTTCCTTAACTAGCCTTGATCCAAGCCATTTAGGTACATTCATTTCCGTACAATTGTTCTTACTTAACCTTATCGCTCCATTCTTCGTTGTTATGATCATTGGTGGCGGTATCAAAGCGTTAAAAGGTGTATTCCTTGTAACATTACTTTCTGGTTTAGCATTAGCTGTTCCTGAAACTGTAATTAACGCAGTAATGGGTCCAGAATTATCCGTAATCTCTGCATCTATTGTTATCATGGCAGTTATCATTATTTGTGCAAAAATTATGCCTCCTAATGATCCTGAATACGCAGTTAAACAAACTGGCGAAATTCCAAAAGTTTCTGGTGGTGAAGGCCTTGTAGCTGCAATGCCATTCATCTTAATCTTCGTATTATTGTTATTAACTTCCAAATTGTTCCCTGCAATTAATGGTCCTCTTGCGTCCATTAAAACATCTGTACCTATTTACCAAGGTCCTGGTGCAAAACCATACACATTCGTATGGATTGCAACTCCTGGTATCATGATCTTCATCGCTGGTATTGTTGGTGGTTTCATCCAAAAAGCGAAAGCTGGCGAAATCTTTGGTACATTGGGTAGCACAGTTAAAAACTTGAAATTCACATACCTTACAATCATCACAGTTGTTATGACAGCTAAATTGATGACTTACTCTGGTATGACTGCAGACATTGCAAAAGCAATGGTTGCTGGTACAGGTACATTGTATCCTCTATTCGCTCCTATCGTGGGTGCGTTGGGTGCATTCTTAACTGGTTCTGGTACAAACTCCAACGTATTGTTTGGTCCACTTCAAATTGCTGCAGCCCAAGGCTTAGATCCTACAAACTTCGAAGACCTTGGTTTCTGGTTGGCAGCAGTTAACTCCGGTGCAGCTGGTATCGGCAAAATGTTGTCCCCACAATCCATCGCGATTTCTATTGGTGCCGTAGGACCTGCTTTGAAAGCATACCTAGAAAATCACAAAGAAATCAGTGCTGAAGAAGCTCATAAACTAGAACATGAAATCGAAGCAAGCGTTATCATGAACAGCGCATTCAAATACTTCTTGATCTTCATCGTTATGCATGGTTGTATCTCCTTCTTCGGTCAACATTTCATCCATGAAATTCACCACTTCTTCTTCTAAGAACTGGTAACAAAAAAAGAACAGCTCTTCACGAGCTGTTCTTTTTTGTTGCCACATATGAGAATACTACATATAACATGGTTTAATGATATTGCTTCTACAGATGAAACCGTAGCTGTCCCGATTACTACTATTGCAGCTAACACAAAACCTTTTAGTTAATATTTCATATAATTCTCCCATCGCCAATAAACACATTGATATTTTTAGATATAATTAATATACTAATTGTAATCTATAAATAGAGATATAGCAAACTCAATATTTCATATAGATATTTTTTCTCAATCATGGTAAAATACATCGTATCAAATAGAAAAAATTAAATGCAGTCTGCGAAGTGCGATTCGCAGACTTTTATTTTTCTCACTTTAGTATAGGAGGGTTTTATGACTCAAGAAAGTTCTGCTAAGGTCTCTTTCATCTTAGTAGTATTCCTTGGTCTGTTGACAGCCATCACACCACTTGCAACAGATTTATATTTACCAGCATTACCAATTATGCCTAGTGAACTAAATACATCTGCATCAAATATTCAAATGACCATTGGTGTGATGACTTTTGGTGTTGCATTAGGTCAATTATTTGGAGGTCCTATTAGTGATACTATGGGCCGCAAGTTGCCTCTTATAACAGGCAACTTACTTTGCGTTATCTCTAGCATAATCTGTGCTTATGCACCAAGCATTGAAATACTTTTACTAGGACGCTTTCTACAAGGTTTAACAGGATCTGTGGGCGTTGTAATTGCTAAGGCCATCGCTCGAGATTTTGCATTTGGTCAAGAATTGACTAAACTCTTTGCATTGCTCATGATGGTTAACGGTTTGGCGCCAGTAATCGCTCCGCTCATCGGCGGTCAATTATTACTATTCACTACATGGCGCGTTATCTTCGTTATTTTAGCAATATTTTCTGCTATTCTATTAGTGGGATCTCTTCTCTTCCGTGAAAGCTTACCTAAAGAAAAACGCGTTACAGGTGGCGTTGCAACTGCTACAAAGAACTACATTACACTTATTAAAGATAAGCGATTCCTTGGGCAAACACTAATCCAATTCTTTGCTTTTGGTGGATTCTTTGCGTATATCTCAGGTTCATCCTTTGTATACCAAAACATCTTCCAACTATCTGCACAAGAATTTAGCTATCTCTTTGGTATCAATAGCTGTGGTATTATTTTAGCTAGTGCCATAAGCGCTAGATTAAGTAATGTAATCACAGTTCGACAATTACTAACATTTGCCCTCTGGCAACTAACAATCGGATCCTTGCTATTCTTAATAGCTATGCTTTTCGAATGGCCACTTATTCCTGTAACGGCCATTCTATTCTTTACCGTATGTACAGTATCCCTATTTGGATCTGCCTCTTTCTCTATGGCAATGGCTAAATACGGTAAAATGGCTGGCAGTGCCTCTGCAGTACTTGGCTTTGCTAGCATGTTCTCTGCAGGAATCGTATCTCCATTAGTTGGTATTGGTGGGGAATATACGGGGATCCCCATGGGGATTACAATGCTAGTATGTGCAGCGCTTTCCTTATTGTGCCTATATAGGTTAGTTGAGAAAGAATAGTGCCAGTCTTATTACAATAGTTAATACAGTATTATAGCATTTGTATGTCTAAGTCGTAATGGGGCCCCGTTACAATAGAATAAATTTAGTATAAAAACAGCACCACCTTCTTCTTGCTCAGTACGTCACTACGTTCCGTAAAATCGCTGCGAAAAAGGTGGTGCTATTTTTATTAACCTTTGCTATGAAAAAGTCCCATTACGACGTAATAGCATCAGCAAAAATGTTTAAAGATATGTATTATACATTTTAATATCAACTTAGCACTATTCTTTCTATCTACGCCAATATACATAAACACAATAACGGAAAGCGCCTGCTCAACTGTTTGTAGGGTAAAGAGATGTGGCACAGCCACATCTCCTCGCTCCGACCATCCTCTGCCCAGTTACATTTTCAATGGGACATCTTCATAACCAGTGTATATAGAAAAGAATACAGCCCTCTTCCTCCCATTTCCATTAGGTGTATTGCTAATTTTTTGTAAATAATGAGCTATAAGACTCGATGGAGCTCTTAGGTATATAGTAGATTAGATTATTTACATTTTATAATGGGACATCTTCATAATTAGCGTATATAGAAAAGAATACAGCCCTCTCTGCAGCGATTTTACGGAACGTAGTGACGTACTGAGCCAAGAGAGGGCTGTATTTTTTCTATACTAGTAATATGCAGTTGTATTCGGGCCCCATTATAAAATGTAAGCCCCTTGACCCATATTCACTAACTTCCATCCACCTCTTCCCCACTGCACTAGTTATATTTTCATTAGGACTTCTTCATAATGGGTGTATATAGAAAAGAACACAGCCCTCTCTGCAGCGATTTTACGAAGCGTAGCGCCGTACTGAGCCAAGAGAGGGCTGTGTTTTTTCTATACTAGTGTTATGTAGTTGTTATGGGCCCCAATGAAAATATAACGGAGCACTCTTATTCAAACATTGTCGATAGTAGTAGTTTTAATCGGTTTGCTTGGTTTACCGCACTGGATCCTGGATCGTAGTCGATAGCCGCAATTCGCACGTCTGGGTAGGCAGCGGATAGTGTTTTTACCATGCCTTTACCTGTTACGTGGTTTGGTAAACATCCAAATGGTTGTAAACATACGATTTGTTTGGCCCCTTTTTCGATAAGGTCAATCATATCACCTGTGAGGAACCAACCTTCACCACATTGGTTACCAAGTCCGATGAATTGAGCTGCTTCTTTTGCTACTTCTGTCATACGTTGTAGCGGGTCAAAGTGTTTTGACGCTGCTACGGCTTTTGCATATGGCAAGCGGTAGAGCTCAAGGGCTTCACGAGCCAATGTACCAAAGAAGCCAGATAGCCATGTACCATCAAGGTGCTTAGCACGGTATGTGCTATCCATTGCACAATACAAGAAGAAATCTAGCAAGCCAGATGTAACGACTTCGCCGCCTTCTTTTTCAATGAGTTCATTGATATGGTTGTTCGCACTAGGATGGAATTTAACATAAATTTCCCCTACGACGCCAACGCGAGGTTTTTGTACGTCTTTATTAACTGGCAAGTTATCAAAGTCATGGATAATCTCTTTGATGTACTTATTGTACTGACGAAGGCTAGCAGATGTAATATTTTCACGTAATTTTTTAATCCAGTAATCACATAATGCATCGGTAGAGCCAGGGTTCTTTTCGTATGGACGTGTAGCCAATACGCATTGCATGAGAGCATCACCGTAAACAACGGCTTGGATCATGCGATGCAAGAAACCTTTAGTCAACTTAAAGCCTGGTTGACGTTCCATATCGCTCGCGTTGAGGGATAGGATTGGCACTTGTTTCATACCAGCGTCAATCAATGCTTTACGCAAGTAACCGATATAGTTCGTCGCACGACAGCCACCACCTGTTTGAGAGATGATAACTGCCGTTTTTTCTACGTCATATTTACCAGACAGTAAGGCCGCCATGAGCTGACCTACAACGATGATTGCTGGATAGCATGCATCATTATTGATGTATTTTAGACCCACTTCGATATCGTCACGCGTAGGCGCTGGCAACATTTCAAAGTCATATCCTTCATTTTTGAGTACTGGCTCTAAAAGGCTAAAATGCAATGGTGACATTTGTGGCACCAAAATTTTATAAGTCTTACGCATTTCTTCTGTGAAGACAACGCGATTGTAATCGTAAG
>ERZ772946.123-NODE-123-length-38162-cov-25.0842_pt1 | contig 38162 bp, 35 predicted proteins | sample MGYA00511680_ERZ772946 | MGnify/ENA primary metagenome ERZ772946 (study PRJEB29015, sample SAMEA2737918) | human oral metagenome | biome: human oral; feature: human-associated habitat; material: dental | place: China | collected 2016 ... | reverse complement strand
ATTTTTCACGGCGAAAGGCAACCATACCATCGCCACCATTACCAGCCTTGACCTTAATCTTGGCTGTATCTAAAAACATACTCATATTTTCTTCTCACTTTAAAAAGGACTGGAAAATCCAGTCACTAAACAATCCTGATTTATCACATTTTATAGATTACTCAACGCACCTATTGCTGTTGCAAAAATACCAAGCAAACTTGCAAGCAACATGACAATAACAATCAATAATGTTAATTTTTCAAACATTGTTTTTTTACGTTTTCCTTCATCTCCGAAAGCCATGTGGTCTCCTTTTCAATTTATTTTTATTTTTTAAATTATAGCTTAATAGTCTGTAGAGACTGGCGCAATTATCCATAGGATTATGTAAGCAAGTACCCCTGCCCCATAACAAAAGGCAAGAACTCCCCAAATCACACGGACAATGGTAGGGTCAATATCAAAATAATGGGCTACACCTGCGCAAACACCTCCAATTTTTTGATCTCTACCACTTCTCATAAATTTTTTTGCCATATTTTATTCTCCTATATTTTTACTAATCTCTCCAGTAATCCCGGATGCTAGACAACTGCTTTTTAGAAGCCTTTAATATTCGTTTGGATTCTTTAACTGGAGCTGAAACAGCCTGCTGAGGTAGATAAAGAACCGTCTTCAGGAATCGCTGTGTCATGGGTTCGTCGCCACGTAGCTCCTGCTCAAATTTATTTGAAATAATGGCATCGAGATAAAACTCATGGACTCGTTTCCCAAAATTCTCAGCAGAAATCTCATACAACTTGTCAGCCAACTTCTGCTCAACCATATCCGGAGTGGCAATCAAAGCCTCCAAGATGGCACCTGCAAGTTCCTGTTCTCCATAGTAGAGGGTTCCAAACATCTTGTCACTAATCAGATTATCCAGATAAGGATTGCCATGAGCGATGACAGGCGTTCCACTGGCTAGACTCTCTAGATAAGTCAGGCCTTGGGTTTCACTAGTGGATGCAGAGATAAAGAAATCTGCCGCCTTATAGTATAAGGCTGTTTCACTTGGGGCGATCATACCAGTAAAAATCACCTGATCTTGAATTTGCAACTGGACTGCTTGTTCTTTCAGACTGTCCAGATAAGGACCGTCACCAGCAACAACCAGTTTCACCTTGTTTTCTTCTTTCAAAACCTGCGCAAAGGCGGCCAGAACCGCTTGGATATTCTTCTCATAGGAGATACGAGAAAGACTCAGTAACATTTTCTCATCTTCTTGAATTCCAAGTTTAGATCGAAGGGTAGCTAAATTCTCTTCTTTAATCTCAGGTCGTTCAAATTTAGCTAGCTCAATACCAGTTGGGATAACACGTTTTTCAACCTTGACTTTGTACTTAGAGAGAAGATCCCGAACAATCTCACTAGGACAAATCACTCCATCAACATCGTGAAGGAAGCCCCGTACCAGATATTTTACCATACTTGGACGAATCAGCATCCCCTTAGCAATATAATGCACATAATCTTCGTACTGGGTATGGTAGGTATGAATAACAGGAATTTTCAATTCTCTTGCAATCCAAATCCCTAGCAAACCTAGTGAAAACTCTGTTTGCGTATGAATGATATCTAGCTGATACTGTTTAGCAATTTCAAGTGCCTTTGTAAAGCCACGATAAGCAAAACGTCGATCCTTAAATGCAAAGAAGGGAACACTCGGAATTCGAATGATTTGCCAATCCTCGTAGCGGTTCACGTCTTTATCAGTGGTTGTAAAGATAAAAACCGCATGTCCCTGCTTTTCAAGCTCTGTCTTTAAGGTTCGAATACTGGTCGCAACCCCAGAAACCTGAGGAAAATAGGTGTCAGTAAATAAACCAATTCGCATAGATTACCTCACTTTTTGCCCAAAGCTGCCTGTTCCTGATAGAACTTCAACCAGATTTCCAACAAATGCTCCTCCGAGTACTCTTTAGAAATCTCTCTAGCTTTTTCTTTCAAGTCTTTCAACTTTTCAGGATGATTTTTGTATTCGAGAATGGCTTCTCTCATCTCTGAAACATCACTTGTAGCACGATAATTCCCATCAAGAATAACCTTATACAGATCCAAATCTCTTAACATAATAGGAGCCTCGCAACTAGCAGCCTCTAAGATAGTCATAGGGAATAATTCATTGTAACTTGGTAGCAAGAATAGATCCGCCATAGCGTAAAGTTCCCGCATCCGTTCCGGTGACACAATTCCAGGGAAAATAAGATTTTTGGGTGGATTGTCCATTATCTTCTTGTAGCGTTCATAACCATCTGTCATCCCACCAAATGAAAAACCACCTGCCCAGATAAAGGTAATTTCTGGCAATTCCTCAGCAAGACGGATAAAATCATCAATTCCTTTACGTTTCTGAACCTGACCCGCACCGATTACGACAAACTGATCTTCCGCGAGATCCATTTCCTTCCGGAGTTGAGCAACTTGTTCAGCTGGTAATGGATGCCATTTTTCTTTGTTTACAAAATTTGGAATATAAGTTACTTTTTCACGCGGAATACCAGCAGCCACTAAATCCTCGATAAACATGGGATTGACCACCACCAAGTGTTCCATTCGGTTGTAAAAGGAAAAAACATAGCGTTTGACAATTCCTTTTAGGAAAAATGGAATCTTCAAACTCCCCTCAAGCGTATCAGGCAAAAAATGCACATAGCCAATTTTTCTCCCAGAGCGTTTCTTTTGGAAAGTAGATAAATAGTAGGGGAAATCAATGGTATGAAAGTGAGTTACATCCGCTTCTACAGGAAGATTCTCTGTAACAATCAACTGGTCTTTGGCTTCGCGGTGAAGGAGACTAACCAATTCTCGATAAGCTCCTGACACTCCTTGACCAGCTACTTTTTCACTTGAGCTTAGCATATTAATACGCAATTTTTCGTTTTCCATACCTTCCATTATACCATTTTATTTCCAGAAAATCAGCAAAAGAAAGAAGAGACTAGAGGAAAAAGAGGAATTTACCCTATTTTCCAATCGTCTCTCCTATTTTTTACTGTTTATTTAATTCCTAGAGCGATACGTGCATAGCGACTCATTTTTTCAACAGTCCAAGCTGGATACCAGACCAATTTGACCTCGGTATTAGTTACCTCAGGAACATCTGTCATCGCATCGTGTATCTGGTCTGTCAAAAGGTCAGCCAGTGGGCAGCCCATAGTTGTCAAGGTCATATCAATTTCAGTGTGGCCAGTTTCACCATCAAAACGAATTTCATAAATCAAACCTAGGTTGACAATATCAATCCCCAACTCAGGGTCGATGACTTCTTCCAAAGCATTTAAAATGCGTGTTTTGATCGTTTCAATTTGCTCTTCTGTATAAGCCATGTTATTCCTCACTCTTAATCTTCAATAAAATCACGAAGCGGTTTGCTGCGACTTGGTTGGCGCAATTTTCTCAAAGCCTTGGCCTCGATCTGACGGATACGTTCACGAGTTACGTTAAAGACTTTCCCAACATCTTCAAGGGTGCGCATTTTCCCATCGTCCAAACCGAAACGAAGGCGCAAAACGTTTTCTTCACGGTCAGTCAAAGTGTCTAACACTTCATCCAATTGTTCACGCAAAACGATACGCGTTGTGTAGTCCACTGGATTTTCAATCACTTCGTCTTCGATAAAGTCCCCAAGATGACTATCGTCCTCTTCACCAATCGGTGTTTCAAGTGATACTGGCTCTTGGGCGATTTTTAGGATTTCACGCACCTTGTCAGGTGTCATATCCATACGCTCAGCGATTTGTTCAGGAGTTGGATCTTGGCCCAATTCTTGAAGGAGATTACGCTGTTCACGAACAAGCTTGTTAATGGTTTCCACCATGTGAACAGGAATACGAATGGTACGAGCCTGATCAGCGATGGCACGAGTAATTGCCTGACGAATCCACCAAGTTGCATAAGTAGAAAACTTAAAACCTTTTGAATAGTCAAACTTGTCAACTGCTTTCATCAAGCCCATGTTTCCTTCTTGGATCAAATCAAGAAACTGCATACCACGACCTACGTAACGCTTAGCGATCGAAACAACCAAACGAAGATTGGCTTCTGCAAGACGTTGTTTGGCTTCGATATCACCAGCTTCAACAGCTAGGGCCAATTCTTTTTCTTCTTCGTTGGTCAAGAGAGGAACAACCCCAATTTCCTTCAAGTACATACGAACAGGGTCATTAACCTTAGCAGAAGTTGAACCAATCAAGTCCTCATCACTGAGCTCTGGCTCTTCTTCTGTACTAAGCACACGCGCACTTGGATTCCCTTCGTTATCAGTGATAGAAATTCCAGCATCCTGAATCCGTTGCAAAAGATCCTCAATACCGTCTGCATCTAAAGTAAAAGGAATCACCAGACTTGAGTTGATTTCATCGTCTGTCGCTGTTCCTGTTTTTTTGTGGTTACGGATAAAGTCTGCTACTTGCACATCAAATGTCGTTACTTCTTTTTGTTTTGTTGCCATTATTACTCCATTCTTCTCTTTTGGGAAATCAATCGTTGCAATTCTTCCAAGGCTGTGTCTGTATCTCCTACATGACTAGCTTCCTGCACTTTCTTTTTAATTCGTAAGTTGTCCTTGCTGAGGAGGGCACGGTTTCGAGTTTCTTCGACTTCCACTAGCTCCTGAGGCGACATCTCAGCTGGCAAATCCAGACTAAGCACATGGTACCAAGCATTTTCAACTTCAGGACTCTGATGAGAAAGTTCCTCTGATCCGATTTCTCCCTCTACACTTAATAATTCGTAAAGAATCTGAAATTCTGGGGTATCAAAGAAAAAATCTTCTCTTAATCGGTAGTCATTTAACACAACTGGATTCTCAGCCATCCTATAAAGGAGATGAGCCTCTGCTCTCATGACTGCTGTCAGTTGCCGCGTCACAGGTAAACTAATCGCTACTGGCGTAGGATGCTCTTTGACCCTCTCCTGCCTTTGAACAATCCGACTTTCATTTACAATCTGTTCTACTTGCTGGTAATCAAAGGAAGGTAGGTTATCCGCCAGAATGTGGATGTAAGAATTCTGGGCTGTGATCGACTTTTCTTTGGCGATTAAGGGCGCAATCTTTTCAATGAACTCGATTTGCGCTTGCAAGTTATCACTATTCTCAGGTTTGAGATGGTGAATATAGAACTCTATGGGACTGATACGTGTCTTGGTTAAGAGGTAGGCCAGATCTTCAGGAGAATTCTTTTGTAAATACTCGTCGGGGTCCATAGCATCAGGTACTCGGACAACTTCCACTGAGAAATCCTTTAATTCTTCCAGAGCTTTGGCTGTCGCTGCCTGTCCTGCCTTGTCACCATCATAGCTGAGAACTATCTTTTTGGTGAAGCGTTTGAGGTGATCAACATGTTCCTTGCTCAGAGCTGTCCCCATAGAAGCCACAGCATTTTCTATGCCAGCACGGTAGGCCGCGATAACATCCATGAAACCTTCCATCAGATAGAGTTCTGTGATCTTACCTGTTCCCTTTTTAGCCTTGTCCAAATGATACAATTCGTAACTCTTGTTAAAAATTGCAGTGGAACGACTATTTTTGTACTTGGCACTCTGATTATCGACTTCTTGCCAAATACGACCCGAAAAGGCAATGACCTGCCCCTTGTCGTTGGTCAAAGGAAAGACAATACGTCCGAAAAAGGTATCAAAGAACTGATTGTCATCTGACAAATAAAACAAACCAGAATCCAACAAATCCTTTTCCTCAAACTTGCCAGATAAACGTTGGTAAAGATAGTTTCTCTCGGATGGAGCTAGTCCAATCTGAAAGTGCTTCAAAACCTCATCCGTCAATCCACGTTTGTAGAGATAGGCTCTTGCTTCTTCTCCCATTTTGGTCGTCATGAGGATGGCATGGTAAAAGCGTGCAGCTTCTTCATGCATATCATATAGAGCTTGATGAGGAGAAAGCTGTTGAGGACGAGACTGGATAGGCATAGCTAGTTGAATACCGACGCGCTCACCTAAGAGCTGAACGGCTTCCATAAAGGACACACCTTGGTATTCTTCGATGAACTTAAAAACATCTCCTGAGCGCCCACAACCGAAACAATGGTAAAACTGTTTGTCTTCAACGACGTTGAAAGAGGGGGTCTTTTCACCATGAAAAGGACAGAGCCCTAAATAGTTCCGTCCAGCCTTTTGTAAAGAAATCACGTCACCTATGACTTCCACAATGTTGGCATTGTTTTTGATTTCTTCAATGACTTGCTTGTCAACCATACACAATACCTCCATCTTATCATAGTTTCACGTTAACTAGTATAGCTTATTTCTGAAAAAAAGTAAACCATTTCATACGCTTTCCGTAATTCTCTTTGCCTTATTTTTCTTGATAGAAAGGGGAGATAAAAAACTCAGAAACACTTCCATGCTTCTAAGTTTTTCTTTACTATTTTTTATGAAAATAGTGAACATCTACTCAAATAATTGATAGTAGTCTGAGATTTCCATCTTAGCTTTTTCTTCTTTATTGAGGTCTTGGATGATACGACCTTCCTTCATGACAATCAGACGATTTCCATACTTTAGTGCGTCCTCCATATGGTGGGTAATCATTAAGGCTGTCAGAAGATCTTTGCTGACAAATTCATCTGTTAACTCCATCAATGCAACACTGGTCTTGGGGTCGAGTGCTGCTGTATGTTCATCCAACAAGAGCAACTCTGGTCGCTTTAAGGTTGCCATCAAGAGACTTAGGGCCTGGCGTTGACCGCCTGAAAGAAATTCAATCGGAGTGTCCAGATGTTTTTCAAGGCCATTTCCCACTTTTTCAATGGTAGCCTGAAACTCATCCCTATGACTTGATAGTCTTCTAGGCAGGAGCCCTCTCTTCTCACCTCGAAACTTGGCGATCAAGAGATTTTCCGCCACCGTCATACGGGGAGCTGTACCCATCTTAGGATCCTGAAAGACGCGAGACAAGTACTTAGCCCTCTTTTCAGGTGAAAAATGCGTCACGTCCTCTCCCATGATACGGATACTTCCACTTGTTAAAGGTAAGGTACCTGCAATAGTGTTAAAAAGAGTTGACTTTCCTGCTCCATTCCCTCCTAGGATGGTAATGAAATCATGTTCAAAAATTTCAAGAGAAACATCATTTAGAATGATTTTTTCCTCGTCAAAGCCATTCGTGATGACTTTGGTAGCATTTTTTAATTCTACAATTGCTGTCATTTGCTAAACTTGACTCCTTTCAGGTATTTGCTTTTGAAGGTTGGAATCATAAGGCAAACTGCCAAAATCAAGGCGCTGTACAAACGAAGATAACTTGTATTAAACCCAAGAGCAATCACTCCCCAAACGAGGAACTGATATGCGATAGAGCCTACAACGATGGTCATAAGTCGCTCTGCCAAGGTCAAACTCTTGAACAATACCTCACCAATAATCAAGCTAGCAAGCCCTACGACAATCACCCCAATTCCTCGAGAAACATCCGCGTATCCTTCTTGTTGAGCAATTAAGGCTCCTGCAAGCGCGATAATCCCATTTGAGAGAACCAAACCCATGAGTTCCATACGTCCCGTATTGATACCAAAGCTACGAGCCATATCGGGATTGTCACCTGTAGCGATGTAGGCCTGACCTAGTTTGGTATCTAGGAAAAAGAGCATAAGGCCAATAACAAGAGCTACAAAGATTAATCCAGTCAGGAGTTGGTTAAGATCTGAATCAAAAGGCAAGACATCCTGAATTTGCTTGGTTCCAAGAAGCCCCAGATTGGCACGCCCCATAATCATGAGCATGATGGAATGGCAGGAAGTCATGACCAAAATTCCTGATAAGAGAGTTGGAATGTTTCCTTTGGTATATAAGAGACCTGTCGCCATTCCAGCTAGGCAGCCTGCTCCTACTGCAGCCAAGGTCGCTAAAAATGGATTGACTCCTTGTGTTATCAAGGTTACAGCGACTGCTCCCCCTAGAGGAAAGGAGCCCTCAGTTGTCATATCAGGAAAATTTAGAATTCGAAAGGTCATAAAGATTCCCAAACCTAAAATCGCCCATACCATTCCCTGAGAAATAATGGATACTATCATAATCTTTCACTCATTTCTTTCTTTAGTAAAAATGGGAGGAGATGTCCCCAACTCCTCCTTTATCCTTATTCAATCACTTGCCCTGCTTCTTTTAGAACAGACTCAGGAATGGTGATACCAAGTTCTTGCGCTAGTTTTTTGTTGATAACCGACTTACCAGTTGAAAAGACATTAACTGGCGTATCAGCTGGTTTTTCACCTTTCAAAACTTTGGCAATCATCTTACCAGTAGCCACTCCAAGATCGTGTTGGTCAACTACTACAGATGCTAATCCACCTGCTTCTACCATGGCAGTAGCACTTGGGTAGATAGGCTTTTTAGCTGTTTGGTTGCTTGAAACAACTGTTGAGAATGCGGATGCAATGGTGTTGTCAATTGGAACCCAAATCGCATCAACCTTGCTAGTCATAACATTAACAGTTGAAGCAATTTCGTTAGTGGAAGGAACGGCAAAGGTTTCGACTGTCAAACCTGCTTTTTCAGCATAAGCCTTAAATTCTTCTACCTGTGTTTTTGTATTGTCTTCGCTGCTTGAGTAAAGAGCTCCGATTGTTTTGACATCTGGTGTGAGGGTTTTAATCAACTCTACTTGTTGTTCAGCTGGGTTGTGGTCTGATACCCCTGTAATGTTGCCACCTGGTTTTTTCAAATCTTTGACCAAGTTAGCACCGATTGGGTCTGTAATAGCAGCCATGATAACAGGTAGGTCTTTTGTAGCACTAGCAAGTCCTTGAGCAGCTGGTGTCGCAATCCCAACAACAACGTCGTTTCCATTTGCTACCAATTGTTTACTCATGGTTGCAACCTTGCTCTGATCTCCTTCAGAGTTCATAAAGTCGATTTTTACTTGATCGTCCTTATAGCCTTCTTCAGCTAGTCCATCTTGAATCCCTTGGTAAATCAAGTCCAAGGATGGGTGACTAACAAATTGAAGGACACCAACCTTAGCAACCTTTTGCTCTTCCTTAGCTACTGGCTTGTTCATTGAAGAATAGATCAAGCTAGCCACTACCAATACTGCTAATCCAGCGATAATTCCAATCAAACGCTTATTTTTCATTTTTCTTTCTCCTTAATTCTTTTATCTTAACTTTTTAAATCACATCATCAAGCGATGCCATCGTTTAAATTCCATCATCATCCTCCTAATAGAAAAAGTCCTCACACAAAAAACTTGTGTGAGGACGTCGATGCGCGGTGCCACCTCAATTATAGGGAATATCCCTATCGCTCTTTCTCGCATTCACGAGTTGCACTGTAAGGTGTGCTCACCGAATTTTTATGATTTCAAATTCTTAATAACATTCAGCCCAATTTTCATCACTTTCATCTATCTGTTTCCACCAAGCACAGACTCTCTAAAAAACTTCAATGATTACTTTCTGAATGTTTAAATTATATCATTTTTCAATTACTTGTCAAGACTATTTTTAGAATTTTTTAAACTATTCAAAAACTTCCCCTTGAAAAAGGGGAAGTTTAGAAAATATCAACCTGAATTACGCAAACCTGTTGCAATTCCGTTAATGGTTGTATGAATCAATCTTTCTTCGTCTGCTGACAATTCACCACGACGCTGACGTTTAATCAACTCCAACTGGATGTAGTTAAGAATATTAAAGTAAGGCATACGATAGTTTAGACTGTCTTTTAGGTAAGTATTTTCTGCCAAGAGTTCGTCATAACCTTCAATAGCTAAAATAACGTCCTTGGTCAATTGCCATTCATCTAAAATAGTGTAGTAGATAGCCTGCACTTCTTCATCTTCACAGAGCTTGGCATATTCAAAAGCAATGTTCATGTTAGACTTAGATAAGACCATGTCTACATTGGAAAGCAAAGATTGGAAGAAAGGCCAGTTTTGGTACATGTCACGAAGAAACTCGATATTCTTCGGACCTTGATCTATAAACTCTTTAAAGCTGGATCCCACACCATACCATCCAGGGAACATGACACGACTTTGTGACCATGAGAAGACCCAAGGAATGGCACGTAGACCACCGATTTCAGTGATGGTCTTACGAGCTGCTGGACGCGAACCAATATTGAAGCTTGAAATAGCCTTGATTGGGCTTGACTCGAAGAAATAGTCATAGAAATGTTCATTTCCAAAGACCAAATCACGGTAGATATCGTAGCTACGATCCACTACTTGGTCCATGATGGCTTCGTAGCGATTTGACGTATTGGTATCACTCTTCTTCTTGGTAATCATACGGTTAATGGCTGCAGAAACCAACATCTCAAGATTGTAATAGGCAGCGTCTTTGTTTCCGTATTTGTTTCCAATCACTTCTCCTTGCTCAGTCAAACGGATACGGTCCTTGATAGACTTGAGTGGTTGAGATGTAATGGCTTCATAAGTTGGGCCACCACCACGACCCACAGTACCACCACGACCATGGAAGAAAGTGACCTTAACGCCAAATTCGTCACCGATAGCAGTTAGTTGTTGCTGCGCCTTGTAAAGGGTCCAACAGGATGATAAATAGCCACCGTCCTTGTTACTATCAGAGTAACCGAGCATGATTTCCTGATAGTTATCTTTTGAAGCAATCCATTTTTTAGCTAAAGGAAGAGAGAAATATTTTCTCATGGTTTCTTCCGAATGATCCAAGTCCTCGATAGTCTCAAACAGGGGAACAATCTGGACACGTGCTTTTTGGGCATCCACCAAGCCTACTTCTTTGAGCATAATTGCTAGCTCGAGCATATCGGAGACACTTGTTGCGTGAGAAATGATGGTTTGACGAATGACATTTTCACCCAGTTTATCCTTCAACTTGCGGGCAGCTTTAAAGATAGACAACTCTTTCTCAAGAAGTTCTGACTTTTCAGCATGAGTTGCTGAGAGGATACGAGGGTCTTCTTCCAACTCTTTTAAGAGGAGGGCGCATTTTTCATCTTCAGAAAGGTCGCTATAATGGTCGTTGATGCCAGCTGATGCTAATAATTCAGCCACACAGGCCTCATGGACACTAGAATCTTGGCGCATGTCGATAGAGGCAAGATAGAAGCCAAAGATTTCAACTGCATGCATCAACTCTACAAATTCTCCTGAAATCAGGTACTCACCCTTGTTCTCTAATAGAGAATCTCGGATAGCCAACAAGTCTTGATAGAATTCATCTGCGGTAGCATATCTAGGCTGAAGATCCTTGTCTTCAATCAAATAAGCCTTGGTTGCCTGCATCTTAGCTTGGATATCAAAGAGTGCACGACGATAGAGTTCTTTTTCACGGTAAACCGAGTTATCTTGTGACTTCAGCGCCATCTCACGAACCTTGTCACTAACATTTACAATACTGGTTGAAAGTGAAAATTCACGATAAAGATTATAAATCTTTTCATCATAGTAGTTCATGATGACTTCGCACTGGGTCAAGGCTGATTTGTTGAGGGTTTCTGCCGTTACGAAAGGATTTCCATCACGGTCTCCTCCGATCCACATCCCCATGGTAATCGGTTTTGGATGTTGGAGTTCGATACCTTGTTCCTTAGCCAGTTTCTTATACTCAGCCGTCAAACGAGGAACAGCATTCAAGAAAGAACTCTGATAGTACTCCATCACGTTGGTGATCTCGTTGGTTACTTTCAATTTCTTCTCGCGAATCATGTCCGTTTGCATGATAATTTCAATATAACGACGGAGATCGGTATGCCATTTTTCTTTGTTGATCAAGCCTAGTTTGACATCACGGTACTTGCGCAAGAGAGTATGGATATGGTTGGTCAAGTCCAGCATACTCTTGCGTTGTACTTGAGTCGGGTGGGCAGTCAAGACAGGAACTACATTTAACTTTTCTAGAATTTCAGCTGCGTTTTCTTTTTCAGCCACCATCTTTATGGTTGTAGATAATTTGCCTAGATAGTCCTGGTCGATATTGTTTTGATGGTTAATCTCGTAAGCCAAATCCACATCTTCAGAGATATTGATCAAGAGTGGAAGGATTGAGAAATAGCGAGAAATATAAATCATTTCTTCGTTTGAAAGACTGGTCACCAATTTATTGAGTCCTTGATAGTCTTCGCTTGTAGACAAGTTCTTCAACTGCATGATTTTATCAAAGGTCTCTGGGGCCAGCATATTTTTTGTGATATCTTCTAATAGCTCCGTCAAAATCAAGACTTCTTCTTGGACAACGGCTTTATTGCTATAGTTTTCTAATTTTTGAAGTGACATAAACTTTCCTTTCCATACAATCTTTACAGAGTAGCAGAAGTTTGACCTTCATATTCCCTGATAAGTTTGGCACGTTTTTCACTGGCATCGATATTTAGTACAAAGGCAATGGCTACGGATAAGACCAGGAGACTATTCCCACCTTGTGAAAGGAAGGGGAAGGTTACCCCTGTAGAAGGAATTAACCCGGAAATCCCACCAATATTGACAAAGACCTGAACCAGAATCATCCCCCCGACACCGATAGCAACCATAGAGTTAAAGGGATCCTTTGCTCGAATACCAACCAAGATGATTCGCAAAATCAAGAAGAAGAGGAGTGCCAAAATCATACTCGCTCCTACAAATCCAAATTCCTCAATAACAATCGAAAAGACGAAATCTGTGTGGGCTTCTGGCAAATAACCACGTTTCTCTATGGAATTTCCTAAACCAAGTCCAAACCAGCCACCATTCACCATGGCATAGTAGGAATTTGCAAGCTGATGTCCTGCGCCTGCCAAGTCATTAAAAGGATTAAAGAAGGCACTGAAACGTTTAGCAACGTAACCAAATACCGGAATTTGAGAAAACTTCTCAACCCCAACAAAGCGAATGACAGACAAGACTAGAATCGAACCACCTGCCAAAAGAGCTAGGAAAGTTGAAAACCAACGGTAGGCAATCCCACTGACTGTATACATAATTAGTGATACCATCACCAAGATAGTCGCATTTCCCAAGTCTGGGAAAATTCCCAAACTACCTATCAAAATCAACAAAACAAAACGCCAGTCATTAAAAGCACGAGGCAGCCATTGATTTTGGGTCAAGACTTGAAAATCATAGACCGCTATCTCATCTTGTTGTTTTGAAAATCGATGGGCTAGGTACCAAATAATAATAATCTTTAGGTACTCTGCGGGTTGAATCGTCACTGGCCCTACAGAAATCCAACCATAGGCACCATTGATTGGAGTACCAATTAACCGCGCCAAAGCCAAGAGAATCATCTCCACAAACATAACGATAAAAATCAAGCGTTCATTTCTTAAAAAACCAAGTTTCAGTTTATAAATTAAGGCAATCAAAAACAAACTGATTATCCAAAACATTCCTTGGTTCCGAGCTAACTGAAGAGCACTCTTCCCTTCTTGGATCAAGGTTGCACTCGTTGTTGAGTAAACGACGATTAGACCCAAAATCGATAAAAGGAGGTAAGGAATCAAAATGGAATAATTCAATAGGTGCCTTTTACTAATTTTCATATGTCACCACTCTAATAGGAACAGAGAAATCTGTTCCCAATTCCGTTTTATTTTCTAGTTTTGATTGCTATTATACCATTTTTTCAGAAAGAAAAAAACTCTTATCCTTTAATCCTTCGAATTTTGCTCTTTGGACTAAATTGATTAGAAAAAAATACAAACTTCAAGACAAAGTTTGTATTTTTCTTTTTTATTCTGCTGATGAGCTACTGCTTGAACTTGAGCTTGAGTCTCCACTTCCAATATATTGAGCAAAAATACTCTGGAAAGCAGGGTCTTTTATTTTAATATTTGCTGCTTGGAATTCTTTTCCGATGACACTCTGAACGAAGGAAGCATCGTTTTGTTTCTGTGTCAAAATGACAGTTTTTAATTTTTCTTTGTAATCATCTAAATTTGAGGATTTTTCTGTTTTCTTGGTTACTTTGATGATGTAGAATTGGCTACTATAAGCTTGGGTACCAGTTGCTCTAATCACATCAGATACCCCATTTACATCCAAGGCAAAGGCAGCCTTCTTAACTTGTTCTGGAAGTTCTGTAGATGCCGAGTCAAAAGTAATCTCACCACCATTTTCTTTTGTCTTGTCATCATTAGAGTTGTCTTTTGCCAACTGGGCAAAATCAGCTCCTTCAGCTTTTGCTTTTTCGAGCACTTCTTTTGCCTTGTCTTCATTATCCATACGGATGATTTGCGCTGTCACATCTGGTGTGTATGCTTCAAAAGCCTTTTGGTAAGCTTCGTCAGTCAATTCATTTTCTGCTGCTTTCTTAACTGCCAATTCAACCAATTTGCTGGTGCGAATTTGAGCTTTACGAGTCTCAGGAGTCATCCCCGCACGTGAGAGAACATTTTGATAACTGTCACCGTATTTCTTCTGCTCTTCGGCAACGGCATCATCTACTTCTTGTTCAGTCACTTCAGACCCATATTGCTTTTCAAATACTTTTTCTATCGTCATATTGAGCAAGACTTGTTGTGCAGTTGGGTTGTTTTTGGCTTGTTCGTAAAATTGGTGTTCAGTGATAACATCACCCTTCATGCTGATGAGGTCAGCTCCTTCAGAACTTTTTGAACAAGCAGCCAAAGTCGCTACAGATAATAAGGTAATGGCTCCTGCCAATAGTTTTTTCTTCATGTTTACTCCTTTTTCTAAAAACGGTCAAAATTTTCTCTAGACCAACTCAATCATTATACCATATTTTATAGCAGATAACTTAAATAAGACTAAAAATAGTAGCTTTTAAATTTTTAACGATTCAATTTTTTTCATTCCAAAAAGAACCTGAACAACGGTTCAAGTTCTTTGTTTGTCTTGTATTATTTTTTAGTGACGTCCTTTGTAAGTCAAGCCTGCTAGACCAAGACTTGCAAGGAGAAAGCCTGCAAATCCAAGAATTGAATTTTGTTCTCCAGTGTTTGGTAGGGCTGTAGTTTCTGTTTTCGAGACAGGTTTGTCAGCTTTAGTGTTTGAATCTTGCCCAACAGGTTTTACAGGAGCTTGTGGAGCAGTATTCGAATTAGTTTGTGGTTTAGTTTCCGGTTTTACTTCTGGTTTTGAAGCCTCTGAAGGTTTAGTTTCCGGTTTCACCTCTGGTTTCGGAGTTTCTGAAGGTTTAGTTGCCGGTTTCACTTCTGGTTTTGGAGTTTCTGAAGGCTTAGTTTCCGGCTTAACCTCTGGTTTCGGAGTTTCTGAAGGTTTAGTTTCCGGTTTCACTTCTGGTTTTGGAGTTTCTGAAGGCTTAGTTTCCGGCTTAACTCCTGGTTTTGGTGTATCAGAAGGTTTAGTTTCCGGTTTTACTTCTGGTTTTGAAGTCTCTGAAGGTTTAGTTTCTGGTTTTACTTCTGGTTTTGAAGCCTCTGAAGGTTTAGTTTCCGGTTTTACTTCTGGTTTTGGAGTTTCAGATGGTTTAGTCTCTGGTTTTACTTCTGGTTTTGGCGTGTCAGAAGGTTTAGTTTCCGGTTTCACTTCTGGTTTTGGAGTTTCAGATGGTTTAGTCTCAGGTGTCACTTCTGGTTTCGGAGTCTCTGAAGGGTTGGTCTCTGGCTTAACTTCTGGTTTTGGAGCTTCAGATGGTTTAGACTCAGGTGTCACTTCTGGTTTCGGAGTCTCTGAAGGTTTAGTTTCTGGTTTCGGAGTTTCTGAAGGCTTGACATCCGCATCTAACTTCTTATATCTTAGGTATCCTTCCAGATACCCATCATTAGCACCGTAAAAGAATCTGCTTGCTATATTATACGTTAGGTTATAGCCCGGCATCCAGGAAAAATTTGATACCACTTGGTGCCCTTCAATATCCTTGTAGATATTTACAGACTCACCAGGGTTTAGGACCCCAGTATACATAGGTGCTATTTCTCTACTATGCTCATCTAAATACCTAATGCGGATTTTGATTTGCCCTTGCCGTTCTTCAGCCTTTACAATAGCAGCCCCTAAAACAGGCACATCAGTCAAAGCTGGCGCAACAACACCAAGAGATGCAACAGAAAGCAAAGAAATACCAAGTTTGGTCACTTTATTCGTTTTCATAATTTCCTCCTTAGGAATGTAGAATTACTTTTTAAGGTGTGCAAATACTATAAAAAGCCTAATTTTTTGATTTTAGTATTTCGTAAAATTCACCTCAACCACTTGGGCGATAAGGGTTTTGGTGTATCGCGTAAGGACCGTTAAACGATACACTTAAAAAAACAAAAAATACCAATCCAACACAGGCTCAAAACCTTGTTAAATTCGTATTTTCTGAAATATTCACATTGTTATTTTGGATGTTTCGCCAAACGGTCGTTAATCGAAACAAATTTACGCCTTTATTCTACCATTTTGTCTTGTTTTTAGCAAGAATTTTGCGAAACTTTTTTTCGATTGTTGGCCACATCGTTGCGTTCCAACACTTTATAGATGGTTGAGGTCGAAATTTGTTCTGTTTTTGCAATTTTTCTTATGCTTAATCCACCTGCCAAATATTGCTGAATAATCCTCTCCTCCTTCTTTTTCGAAATTCGCTTAGCACCCAGTTTGACACCTTTTTCCTTAGCTTTACGAAGCCCTTCACGAGTACGAAATCGCAAGTTTTCCAACTCACTTTCTGCCACAAATCCTAAAATCATACAAAGTAATCTACCAATGAGCGAATCGGTTTCCAGCTTTTCATGCAAACTGACTAGCTGAATATCCGAATCATTAAATTGTTCAATCAGTTCTAGCAATTTAAACATAGAGCGCGTAAGCCTATCAAGCTTGTAGATGGTGAAAGTGACTTGCGTTCCTTTTTTCGAAAGCGTTTGAGCCAATTTTAAGGCCTTTTCGAGTTCTGGACGTACATTGTTGGAACCAGATTCACGCTCGATAAAAAGCTGGTCGCAGTGCTTAAGAGCCTCGATTTGCACCTCTAAGCCCAAATCTTGCTTGTGGGTTGAAACGCGTGCATAGCCAATATTGATGATGTTTTGAGACATAAAAATCCTCCTATTACTTGATACAGGAGGATTGTACTATTTTTTAATTTATTCTATTTCTGGTAAAGTTACATTTTCCACATTCTTTCGTAGCATGAGAATACCATCTCCAAGTGGAACTAGAGTTGCTGTTAGACCTGGATTGTCCAAAGTTGCGTCGAAAAGTCTTTGCAAACCACGGTAAATGGTTCGTTGACCCCGGCGGACTTCCATGATATCCTTGGCAACATCTCCACCTTGGAAAATATCATCTAAGACCACCACTCCACCGACTTCCAAGTGTTTGAGGATTTCTGGTAGAAAGACGATGTACTTGGACTTGGCCGAATCCATAAAGACAAAGTCATAAGTTTCAGTCAAGGTTGACAAAACATCGACTGCATCTCCCTCTAAGAGGGTGATTTGCTTACGACTGTCAAACTGGGTAAAGTTTTCCTTGGCAAAGCCAATCATCTCAGGATTGCGGTCAATGGTTGTAATCTTAGCATTTGGTGCATGTTCCGCCATCAGGAGGGCAGAAAAGCCAATTGCCGTTCCAATCTCCAAAATGTTCTTGGGCTGCAGACTTTCCATAAGAAAACGGAAATATGCGACTGTTTCATGAGGAATAATGGGAATATTTTCCTTACGAGCGAAGGTTTCCAATTCTTTCAAGGAACCTGTCACCTGCTTTTGACGCTGGCGCATGAACTCTACGATTTCTTCCTTGACAACGGGACGACGCATGTTATGATTGGCGTTTTTACTATAAGACTCTACCATCTTATGCTAATCCCAATTTTTCAACAAGGGCTTCAAACTCATTCAAGCGGCGTTCAAAGACTGCAAAGGCGTCGTTGAGATAGTCTTCCTTCTCCATATCCACTCCCGCTTTTCTCATGACATTGAGTGGATAGTCTGAGTTACCTGCCTTGAGGTAGTCTATATAGCGGTCACGGTCTTCCTGACTACCATGGACAATCTTCTCAGCCAAGGCTGAAGCCGCTGCAAAACCAGTCGAATACTGGTATACGTAGTAGTTATAGTAGAAGTGTGGAATGCGCGCCCATTCGTACTGAATTTCAGGATTGTCTTCTTTGCTAAGTCCATAGTACTCTTGGTTCAAGTCAGCATAGAGTTTATTCAGGAAATCACTTGTCAAGACTTCTCCATTTTGGTCTGCTTGGTGGATAGCATGTTCAAACTCAGCGAATTGAGTTTGACGGAAGACTGTTCCACGGAAACCGTCCAAGAAGTTATTAAGGATAGCAAAGCGAGTTGCGTCGTCTTCTACTTCTTCCAACAATTTCTCTGTCAAGATATTTTCGTTGGTCGTTGAGGCAATCTCTGCCAAGAAGATAGAGTAATCTCCGTAAACATATGGTTGGGTTTCACGAGTATAGCTAGAGTGCATACTGTGACCTGTTTCATGGACAAGGGTAAAGAGATTATCTAAATTATCCTGCCAGTTGAGAAGCATAAAGGCATTGGTATCATAAGAACCACCAGAGTAGGCACCAGAACGCTTGCCTTGGTTTTCATAGACATCAATCCAACGCTCACTGAAAGCCCGTTTGACACGGCTCAAGTAGTCGTCACCCAAGACTGCCAAGGCTTCTTCTGCCTTTTTCAAGGCTTCCTCATAAGTAAAGCTGTATTCTACTGACGAAAGTGGTGTGTAAACATCGTACATCTTGAGATCTGAAATTCCCAAGATTTTAGAGCGGAGTTCAAGGTAACGATGCAAGAGTGGCAAATGCTTGCGAACTGCTGCTACTAGATTGTCATAGACACTTTCTGGAACAAAGTTGGCTGCGAGGGCTGCATGACGAGCACTCTTATAGTTGCGGACTTTTGCTCGGTAGTTTTGCACCTTAACATTTGTCTGCAAAGTCTTCGCGTAAGTATGTTGGAATTGTTCGTACGTCGCATAGAGGGCTTCATAAGCACCACGGCGCACTTCACGATTTTTAGACTCCATCAAGCGAATGTAAGTACCGTGTGAGAGCTGCACTTCCTTGCCTTCATCATCAAGGACATATGGAAAGCTAATATCCGCATTGTCCAAGATGGCGAAAGTTTCACTAGCAGCGCCAAAGATTTCTCCTGCGCCAGCTAGCAATTCTTCCTCACGTTGCGAAAGAACATGGTCTTTCTTTTGCAATAGCTTGTCAAAAAAGTGTTTGTAAACTTGGAGTTTTGGTTGAGCTTCTAGGAAGGCTCCATACTGCTCTTGGCTAATCTCCATAAACTCTGGTTCATAGAATGAAAAGGCTTGTTCTAACTGACTGTAGAGGGTCATAGCCTTGGCATAGTACTCCTGATACTTGGCTTCACGCGTATCTTGGTCGTTTTTCATATGTGCATAGACATAGAGCTTTTCAACTTGGCGTTCCAAGTCAAGTGAGAATTCTGTAATCTCAAGCAAACTGTCTGCGCTGTCCAAGAGATGTCCCTCATACTGGGATGCTGTTTGTACTTTTTCAGTTAAGTCTTTCAAGGCTTCTTCCCAAGCCTGGTCTGTTGGGTAGATTGTTGAAAGATCCCATGTATCTTTTTCATTTATTTCATGTCGTTGTAATACCATAAGATTCCTCCATCCTTTCTATTTTATCACATTTTCTGAAAAATATAAGTGATAAAAGGCTGGTGGATAGAGCTTTTGGCGATTATTTTTTATATTTTTTTGATAGTAAGCGAAAAATTCTTTATAATAGCTACTTAAATCTTGGTCAATTTGACAAAAATTTCCTGACTCTATTGGTCTGACCTGAGGATACCAGTCGTCCAGTTGACGGTTTAATAGATTGTCTCCTCGTTGATAAGCCTCCTCCTGTTTTTTCATCCAGTAAGGCGTTTGGTAGTACAACTGCTGGCGAATATAGTGACAGATAGTTGAATCTTGAAAAACTGAAAAACTAGCTAGCTTTTGTTTTTGATAAGGAAATCGTAGAATTTCCAAGAGGTTTCCTTGACCAAAGGGAAATTCCTTGACCTGAAAATGAAGCTTACCACGTAGGTCCTGATGTAAAAGATATTTCAGTCTCAAAACTTGCTTTTTAAAATCTAGTTCCCAAGCATAGAAACCTATATTTTGACTAAAATAGAGAAATCCCCTTTGCAGTTGTGTCAGTCTCTCTTTTAACCAGAGTTTCTCTCCCAGTAGCCAGATAACTTGGTAGCCCTGACTACGGTAGCCTTGACTTCTATCGTATAAAAGCTTTTGAGACAAGGGACTGCACTGGACCTCCAGAGCTAGTTTCTCATTTACGAGAACGTCCGCCACCTGCTGAATCAAGGGCAGACTATATTCTACGGCAACCTGATTGTCCTTCTTGGCCCAGTGATAGAGGATCTCTTTGTTGCCCAAGTGTTCTGGACTTTCATTCTCAAAAATAGCCATACAATCTCTTAAAGATTCATGAGCGAAATGCGTTCGAATGCTCTGTCCTTGACGTAATCGTAGTCCGCCCCCACAGGCTGGACAGGTATAAGCTTGCTTGGTCACCTCTTTCTCGAGGGCATTTACCAAATTTCCCTTGCTATCTCTGGCTACAAACATGGTCTACCTCCTTTTCTCATTTATTCGAAAAAGAACTTAAAAAGACTGGAATTCCAGCCTTTCATAATATTATTTCTTATCTTTTTTGTCTCTTAGAGTACTTTTTCAGCATGGGAATGAGATTGGGGATTTGCTCACTTCTAATGACGAGCACACCATATTCCTGGCAACGATTGGCATAAACGGGATTGATTTTTCCCGTACAAACTATCAACTTGAGGCAACTCTCCCCAGCAAAATGATTGGCATAGACTTCTAGCTCATTGATAGCTTCAACTGATAAATCTGTCATCTTGCAGGAGATAAAGGTAATCGAGCGCCCCTTTCTCAGAATGACATCAATCTCATTTTGAACATTGTCTGCCTCTGGAAAGATACCATTCCAATCAATCTCACCACCTATCATGCATTCATCAAACAGCTGAGATTCAAGCGCCAAGAGATAGAGATATACCTCTAAAATATGTCCCTTGTTGCGGCAAAAGACTTGAGCTTCTTGACTTGGAAAGCTGTATGCTACTCGTTTCTTGTCTTCGCTTTCAATACAAAGCATCCCCGCTTCCACAAGTAAAGGGATAAGGGATTCTGGGTAGTGATAATACTTGCCGTTGTTTTCCAGTATCTTTTTGGTCTCAGCATGAAGGTCATTGGTCTTGGCTAGAGAGAAAAATTGGGTCACTTGATACCAGTGGGAAGGATTGGCAATGGCAGAGCTGGCTAGTTTTTTTATGGCCGCAATTTGCTCAACTGAGTGGACAGGGCGTTTTGATTTGAGCATTTTTCCACCACGCAAGGCTATCAACTGTTGGATGCTTAGGGTTGGAATGTCCAAATCTTCTTTTTCCAGCTGGCCAGCTACCCACTTGTATTGTTTTCCTCGTTCAACATCCATGGCAACGATGGGGAGGTGGCGATCCAATCCATATTGATAGAGAGATAAGGCTAGTAGTGAATCTCCGCCAAAAACATCGAGAAGGACTTGGTCATAGCCTGCTAGGCAATAATCTAACTGGTTCGCTAGTTGTTCTAAAGACAGCTGACGAAAGGTCACACGCTGGATATGGGGGACTTCATCCGTGATAAAGTGGCGCAGTGAAAGTTTATCGTTATTGCTTATTTTCGTCAAAGAAAGGAAGAGAATCTCGTCACAATCACTGACAAAGGCTTGGTAGACATTCTTTTCCAATACATGCCAATCATACAGTTCCACCAAAAGATTCGCCATGGGATCACCTCCATCATCTACACTTTCTTGCGCCGAGAGCAATACAGCTCTACTGCTCACATTTCCTACTTCTAGTATAGCATAAAATCCTGCTTGCCCCAATCTAAGGCCGCAAATAAAAACGAATAGAAACCTTGCAAAGTAGTTTCTATTCGTTTGTAAAGATTTGATTTACTTGATTTTCTTAGCTAGCATGGTCGCAAATCGTAGTTGAATGCGATTGCCATTTTCATCACGACGGTGCAGCTGTCCTGGATTTTCATTGTACTTGACCAACTCCCACTCCTTATAGTAGTCAGCCAATTCCCCTTCTTTAAAGGTGAATGGGAAGTTAACCGAGCAAGGATAATCCTCCGTGTCCATGGCACAGACGATGAGGTTGTAGCCCCCAACACTAGTTTGCTCCTGCATATTTTGGATGATAGCTGGAATACGGTCCGCTTGAAGAAACATGAGAACAACTGTCGATACGATAAAATCATAGACTTGGCTAATGCTGGCTGAATTGATATCATAAAGTCCAACAGGCATGTCTAGATCCTCTTGCTCTACGATGCTTTGCAAGATTTCAAGCGATAGTTCATTTTGATCCACAGCTGTCACATCAAAACCTTGCTGGGCTAAAAAGAGGGAATTACGTCCTTGACCACAACCCAAGTCCAAGGCTCTTCCAGGTTTTACCGTATGCATGGCCTCTAGGACCTCTGAATGGACTGGATTGGTCTGGTACTTCTTAGAAAAGTAATCCTCAGGCCTACAATAAAACTCCAAATACCATTCTACATCATCTGTGGCTGCCTCTACTCGATGCCAGGCTTGCGGTTGCGCCATGGGATTGTCGGCCCCTGCTTGGAAAAGGTGTTCAGCTAGAACCTCACCATCCTCTGTCAACTCAATAAACTTGAGTGCTCCTTTTACAACTGTAATCTTGCCCCAAGTACCCACTTTGGTATTGTGCTTCTGCTGGACAGCTTCGGGCATTGTTTGTTTATTCCACAAGGGCATGCGTTTATAGGCGATTAGTTTTTCCATTTTTATTTCCTCTTTTTATCGCTGGTTAACAGCTTTCATCACACGCGCGATGTCACGATTTTGTTCACGTCGCTTGATCGACTCCCGTTTGTCATAGTCATGTTTCCCTTTGGCAAGGCCTAAAAGGAGTTTGGCATAGCCATCTTTGAGATAGACTTTGAGGGGAACTAGGGTCATTCCTGTTCCTTTGGTTTCTTGTTCCAATTTTTGGATTTGCTTCTTATGGAGCAGGAGTTTGCGACGGCGTTCTGGCTCCTGATTCCAGATATTGCCCTCTTCGTAAGGAGCAATATGAACATTGCTCAACCAGACTTCCCCATTTTTTACTTGGGCAAAGCCGTCCTTGAGATTGATTCTAGCCGCTCGAACACTCTTGATTTCAGTTCCTGTCAGGACCATTCCTGCCTCTAGCGTATCTACGATTGTATAGTCGTGGTGCGCTTTTTTATTTTGTGCGACGACCTTTCCCTCGCCCTTTGCCATGCTTGGCTCCTTTCTTAGCTACTTCTTTGTAAAATGGTTTCTTACCCTTTTTCTTTTTGTCTTTAGAAGACGATTTGCGCTTATCATTAAAACGACCTTGTTTCTTCTTGTCTTCCTTCTTATCTGAGCGACGACTTGAACCGCGCCCTCTTTCTTTGCGACCAGCCTGTTGTTTCAAGCCTTTTTCAATGACATCAAACTCACTTGGGATATAAGAGAAGTCAATCTCACCTGTCATCTTATCCGCTCTTTCAACGCGAATGCGAATCTGTTGCCCCACACGGAAGGTTATTCCTGACTTCTCTCCACGAAGAGTCAAATCACGCTCGTTGAAATGATAAAATTCAGGAAGATTGGTAATGTGAATCAAACCTTCGACTGTATTTGGTAATTCGACAAAGAGACCAAACTTGACAATGCTGGATACAACCGCATCGTACTCTTCGCCCACATATTCTTCCATGTACTCAGCCTTTTTCATGGCTTCGACTTCACGCTCTGCCTCGATGGCACGACGCTCACGATTGGAAGACTGGGTCGCAATCTCTGGAATCACTTGCTCAAAATGCTCTGCTATTTCCTTGGAACGCCCATAGTCGCGAATCATCCGATGTACCAAGAGGTCAGGATAACGACGAATCGGACTTGTAAAGTGGGTGTAGTAGTCCGCAGCCAACCCATAGTGACCGTGGTTATGCTCCGAATAACGAGCTTGTTGCATAGAACGGAGAAGCATCATGGATAATACATCCGCATAAGGCTCTCCCTCAACAGCACGCATGATATCTTGGAGGGCCTCCTGGCTAATCTCACTGGCAGTTCCATAGATACGCAATCCAAAACTTGAAGCGTAATCAATAAATTTCTGAACTTTTTCAGCTTTCGGTTCCTCATGGATACGATAGATAAAAGGCAACTCTAGTTTGCTGAAGTGCTCGGCAACCGTTTCATTGGCCATCAACATGAAGGACTCAATCATGCGCTCAGCAATGCCACGCTGACGAAGAACGATATCCACAGGCTTGCCTTTTTTATCCACCAAAATCTTAGCTTCACTGGTATCAAAATTAAGGGCACCACGTTTCTCACGCATGTTTTCTAGCCTTTCATGAAGCTTGGCCATTAACTCGATACTAGGAACAATTCTCTTAAACTCTTGTCTCTTTTCCTCATCGCCAGCCAGAATGTCATTGACAGCGCTATAGGTCATACGAAAACTTGTCTTGATAACCGTTTGTGTGATGGTGTAGTTGACTACATGACCATGCTTATCAATTTCCATAATGGCAGACTGGGTCAGGCGGTCAACTTGAGGATTGAGAGAGCAGATACCGTTTGAAAGGCGTTCTGGTAGCATTGGCACTACTCGGTCTGTCACATAGACAGACGTCGCGCGGTTAAGGGCTTCCTTGTCAAGAGCAGAACCCTCAGTCACATAGTAGGAAACATCCGCGATGTGAACTCCGAGTTCGATATTGCCATTTTTCAAAGGCTTGATGTGAACTGCGTCGTCCAAGTCCTTGGCGTCCGCACCGTCAATGGTAAATGTAAGCTCATCTCTCAAATCAAGACGCCCTTCCATATCCTTTTCTGTGGGAGCATCAGGCACACTTTCTGCTTCTTTTAAAACAGCCTCTGGAAATTCTGAAACAATATCCATGGACTCCAAGACTTCAAGGACATCAATCCCAGCATCAGTCGAGTGTCCCACCACGTCCAGCACACTAGCGACAAAGAAATCGTGTTTCTTACTTGGATATTTATCGATAAAGACCTTGAGAACTTCTGTTCCATCAAGTTTGAGGGCTGGTTTCTTAACATAGATGGGTTGGCTGATTTTCTGATTCTTTGAACGAATGTAACCCGCATACTTGGGCTTTTCCTGATCTAGAACGATTTGGCCGACAACTGTTGTCAGACTATGCTCTAGGATATCGATAATTTTGGCTTCCGCCGCTGTTCCCTTGTTACGATCAGCGACTTTCTTGATGACAACCTCAACAGTATCGCCATCAATAGCATAGTTGACATCGTTTTTCCCTACAAAAAGGTCGTCCTCCTCGCCTTCCAGACTGACAAAGCCAAAGCCATTTTTATGGGCATGAAAAATCCCCTTGAGAGTAATCTCATGTTTCTTCTTTTGGTCCAGACATAAGCTACCATCTTCTCCAAATCGAATCTGGTGCTTTCTTTCCATCAGAGACAGGGTTTTAATCAACTCACGGAAATCCTTGGATCCATCCTTTCCGAGAGCCTGTGCCAGGTCATTTACCGTCACGCGCCCCTTCTCTTGCAAATATTCTTTAATTTTATCTTTCATGTTTTCTTTCTAGATTTTTATAATTTTTTTGATGGATAACTTTAGTAAACATTATTCAAAATAAAAATAGGCTAAGACCTAGTCTCGCCCATTTCTTATCTACTTGATAATACCGTCAATGCTAAGGCAATGGCTAGCCAGAAAAAGACTAAAATACCTGTCAAACGTTGCATCACAGCTTCAAAACCACGCGCTTTACTACGTTCAAACAAATCACCTGAGCTGGCATCAAATACATTGCTGGATTGGTTTTTAGTTGGTTGCATAAAAATCGCAATCACAATCACAACAGATAATACTAATAAAATGGTTAATAATAGGTTATACATATCAAACTCCTTAAAATCCCTACTATTTTACCATAAAATCTACTTAGATTCAAGATGTAGGGTTACTTTTCTTTCCCTAGGACAATACTTTAAAACTTCAATCTTTTCTGGATGGGTTTTGGAGTTCTTACTGGTTAGATAATTAATGCTACCACAAGAGGAGCATTTGAGATTAATTTTTACTCGCACTAGATTTCCTTTACTTTTAATAATGATCTAAATTGAACTAAGTTAAATAAACAACTGAGAGCTACACAGGCTGCTGTCGCATAAAAAACAGAGTGGTAGCCGAATTGCCCTGCTACTGCTGAACCAGTCATGGGACCAACAACACCTCCAAGATAGAAAAAGACTTGGTTAAATGCAAAAATCCTTGAAATGCCTACTTTGGGAGTCATCTTACTAAGTAATGCATTAACACCTGGTATCAGAGCACCCGTTCCCAAACCAAATAGAAAACGATACAAGCCAAGTTGAAGTGGGCTAGTCGCATGGGCACAAAGAAGGTAAATGATGACAGAATAAATCTGCGCTACAACTAACAATCTATGATTCCCCACCTTATCGCCAAGTTTTCCTAAAACTCCAGCACTCATCATGCTAGAAAATCCCATGCTGGATACGATCAATCCAGATACAAAGAGGAGATTCTCGGTCTGCCCTAAGTCCCGCACATAGAGAGCCAAAATGGGACCAATCGATTGAGCTGAAAATTGTATGACAAAGCTAGTCAAAAATAGGTTTACTAAAAGCCTAGGATACTTGAAAGAGGAAAATAATTCTTTCGTCGGGATAGCCTTCTCCTTAGCTACTGGTTGAAAATCTTCCTTGATGAAGAAAATGGTTAAGATCGCAGCCAAAAACAAGAAGCCACCTACCAATAAAAAAACATTGCGGATACCAAAAATTTCAGCAATCAAGCCCCCCACAAAGGGGCCCGTTAGGGTTCCAGCTACTACTCCAGTTGATAAAGTTCCCAAAGCATAGCCCGACTTATCTTTAGGTACCTGACTAGCAATCAAGGCCGTCGCATTGGGAACAAAACCAGTAAATACACCATTTAATAATCTAAGAAAGATTAACCAATAGATATTCGGAACAAAGGCCAAACCTCCCATAGTAATGGTCATGGCAAGGCCAGCTCGAACCATCATGGGTTTTCGACCGTACTTGTCAGCAAGAATACCCCAGATAGGGGAAATCAAAGCTGCTGAAACAGCCGAAACTGAGATGGCTAAACCAGCATAAAAAGCAACTTGATCCCTTTCAATTCCCAACTGCTCTACAAAGATAGGCATGAAAGGAACGACTAAGGATATACTGGTTCCCGTTAGAAAACTACCAAACCAGGCGACACGAAGATTATCTTTCCAACTAATCTCTTGCACAACTATCGCCTCCTTCAAGTAACTTCACTACTTGACTCACAAGCTGATCACGACTGCCATTATTATCTAGTATATAACTCGCTAGTTTTTTCTTTTCTTCTAAAGACCACTGGATTGCCAGACGCGACTCGGCGACTTCCTTAGAAAGCTGATTCCGTTTCATGAAACGTTCCACCTGAACATCTCGATCCACATAGATCAACCAAATTTCATCAAACCAGTTGGCATAGTCTTGCTCAAAAAGTAGGGGAATATCCATGAAAAAGATAGCTTCTGTCTGAGCTAACTGATCTCGCAATGCTGCCAGTTCCTCACGAATAATCTCTCCTTGTGTTTGCTTAGACCATTCCCGCTCTTCAGTTTTTGAAAAGATGAGACTAGCTAGGAGAGGGCGATTGAGTTCTCCATTTTCTAAGAGAATTTCCTGTCCAAAGTGCTGAACTAAGACCTGATACAGACGGCCTCCAGGTTTCTGTAGTTGGTGAACAACTGCGTCGGCATCCACCACTTGATAGCCTTGCTGTCTCAGAAAATTTGTCACAGTTGATTTACCCGAAGCAATTCCTCCTGTGATTCCAATGATTTTTCCCATCAGTCCCTCCTTTGACACTGGGGACAAAAATGAGTTCCCCTTCCGCCAAGCTGGAATTTCTCAATGATGGTGCCACAGCATGAACATGCTTGACCAGCCTTATCATAGACCTGATGAAAATCCTGCATGGTTCCATCTTCGCCAAAGGCATTGGTATAGGTTCGAATAGTTGATCCGCCTTTTTCAACAGCCTGTCCCAAAACAGCAATGGTCTGGTCATGAATGGCTGTCGCTTCTACTGCTGTCAAAGAATGGGAAGGTCTAGCTGGATGGACCTGAGCCCGCCAGAGGACCTCATCCACATAGATATTTCCCAGGCCAGCGACCAAGGTTTGGTCTAGGAGATGGGATTTGATAGGCTTTTTAGATTTGGCTAGGGCAGTTTGAAAGGACTGCAAATCAAAGTCCTGCTCTCTTGGTTCAGGCCCTAATTTTTTAGAAACAAAGTAGGCTTCCAATAGGTCGGGTGCCAGCAGTTCCATAGTGCCAAACTTGCGTACATCTTCATAAACAAGCATGCCTCCATCTTCAAACTGGATGAAAACATGGGCATGCTTGCGTTCAGGAACCTGGTCTGAATAGTAAAAATACTTGCCTTCCATTCGCAGATGGGAAATCAAGACCTTGTCTGTCAGGTAAAAAAGCAGGTATTTTCCACGGCGTCCCATGTACTCAATTACTTGGCCAGGCACTTCCTTTTGAAACTCGTCCAAATCTGTCTTGATCATCTTGGGATAACGAACCTCTACACTCAAAATTTTCTTTCCCAAAATCAATTTTTCTAAGCCACGACGAACCGTTTCAACCTCAGGTAATTCAGGCATAAGTCCTCCTTCTGTAAAAACAAGAAGCAGGCATGAGCCCACCTCTACTTAGTATTCTTTTTCATTATAGCCAAAGTCAGCCAAATCTAGCTTTTTATCACGCCAGTTTTTCTTGACCTTGACCCAGGTTTCTAGGAAGACCTTGTCCCCTAGCATGAGTTCGATATCACGACGGGCCATGGTCCCAATTTTCTTGAGCATAGCGCCACCTTTTCCGATGATAATGCCTTTTTGGCTATCGCGCTCAACCATAATGGTCGCCCGAATATGAACCTTGTCGGTCTCTTCGTCACGTTTCATAGAGTCAACCACTACTGCGACTGAGTGAGGAATCTCTTCACGAGTTAGGTGCAAAACTTTCTCACGAATCATCTCTGAGACCAAGAAACGCTCTGGGTGATCTGTGATTTGATCAGCTGGGAAATACTGGAAACCTTCCTCCAGATTTTCACTAAGAATGTCGATTAGACGAGAAACATTATTTCCCTGAAGGGCTGAGATAGGCACAATCTCCTTAAAGTCCATCTGGTTACGGAAGTCATCAATCTGAGTCAGAAGTTGGTCTGGATGAACCTTGTCAATCTTATTGACCACCAAAATCACTGGAACCTTGGCTGCTTTCAGACGCTCGATAATCATGTCGTCGCCTTTACCACGTGGCTCATCAGCTGGCACCATGAATAGAACAGTATCCACTTCACGAAGGGTACTATAGGCAGATTCCACCATGAAATCCCCAAGAGCTGTTTTAGGCTTGTGAATTCCTGGTGTGTCGATAAAGACGATTTGTTCCTTATCCGTGGTGTAAATCCCCATGATTTTATTGCGCGTTGTTTGCGCCTTGTCACTCATGATAGCAATCTTTTGCCCCATAACGTGATTTAAAAAGGTTGACTTCCCAACATTGGGACGTCCTAAAATGGCTACAAAGCCTGATTTAAATGTCATAATTTCCTCTTATTGTTTAAAATAGTAAATCCCAAATGCGTGGGAGAAATATAAGCGCACCTGTCAAAGCGGCAAAAAGTGAGACCACAAGCACGGCACCTGCTGCCATGTCCTTGGCTTTCTTTGCTAACATAGAAAAGTGATAGTGACTGGCTAGATCCACCACATTTTCAATGGCAGAGTTCATAATTTCAAATGCTACTACCAAGAAAATGCTCATCAGGAGAAAGAGCCATTCGATCCGTGACACCTGAAAAACAAAACCTGCAAGGATAACCACTAGAGCCGTCACTGCATGTTTTCGCATATTGCGTTCTTCCTTGATGGCAGTCAGAATTCCTGTAAGGGCAAATTCTAAACTGGATACAAGGTCACGATTTTTCCATTTTCGTTTATTGTCTTGTGAGTCCATAGGCTGTTAAAATTTCTTCTTGTAAACCGAACATCTCCGCTTCTTCTTCCGAAGTGTAGTGATCATAGCCGTTGATATGTAAAAAGCCGTGTACTGCCAAGAAGCCCATCTCGCGCTCAAAGCTGTGACCGTATTCCTCGGCCTGCTCATGCGCTTTATCGATAGAGATGAAAAGTTCCCCAATATAGGCATCAAATTCAGACATCATTTCTGCCAATTCTGGATTGTCTGTCAAATCCTCCTCGTCAACAGTAATGTTCAATTCTGACTTATACTCAAGGCTGATGACATCTGTCGGACGGTCCGTATCACGGTACTCGAGGTTGAGTTCGTGGCTACGCTCATTGGTCACAAAAGTAACTGCCATCTCCTTGTCTTCTTTTCCTATTTTTTGGGCTGCAAATTCCAAGATTTCTTGGGTTTGTTGCAAGATTTCTTGTGAAACTTGACCAGTTTCATCCACCATTTCAATATACATGTACTTCTCGATTCTCTTTACTTGGCTTTATTATACCATATTTCCATGATTTTATTCTACCTTTTTGATATAATACTATGGAATACAATCACAAGGAGAGAACGATGTCATTTGACGGATTTTTTTTACACCACATGGTTGAGGAATTGCGAAGAGAGTTAGTCAATGGTCGCATCCAGAAAATCAATCAGCCTTTTGAACAAGAGTTGGTCTTGCAAATCCGTAGCAATCGCCAAAGTCATCGCTTGCTCCTCTCTGCTCATCCCGTTTTTGGACGCATTCAGCTGACCCAAACGACTTTTGAAAATCCAGCTCAGCCTTCTACCTTTATCATGGTTTTGAGAAAATATTTGCAGGGTGCCCTGATTGAGTCGATAGAGCAAGTGGAAAATGACCGTATTGTGGAAATCACGGTTTCCAATAAAAACGAGATTGGGGATCATATCCAGGCTACACTGATTATCGAGATTATGGGCAAACACAGTAATATTCTTCTCGTGGATAAAAGTAGCCATAAAATTCTCGAAGTCATCAAACACGTTGGTTTTTCACAAAACAGCTACCGCACCTTGCTGCCAGGCTCAAGCTATATCGCTCCGCCAAGTACGGGATCCCTCAATCCTTTTACTATCAAGGATGAAAAACTCTTTGAAATCTTGCAAACCCAAGAACTAACTGCAAAAAATCTTCAAAGTCTCTTTCAAGGTCTAGGAAGAGATACCGCAAACGAACTGGAAAGGCTCTTGGTTCGTGATAAACTATCTACTTTCCGTAACTTTTTCAATCAAGAAACCAAGCCATCCTTGACTGAGACTTCCTTCAGTCCAGTCCCTTTTGCCAATCGTGTAGGAGAGCCTTTTGCCAGCCTTTCTGATCTTCTGGATACCTACTACAAAGACAAGGCAGAGCGCGATCGCGTCAAACAGCAAGCCAGTGAGCTCATTCGCCGCGTTGAAAATGAACTCCAGAAAAATCGCCACAAACTCAAAAAACAAGAAAAAGAATTATTGGCGACAGACAATGCTGAGGAGTTTCGCCAAAAAGGAGAATTGCTGACAACCTTCCTCCACCAAGTGCCTAATGACCAAGACCAGGTTACCTTGGACAACTACTACACCAATCAGCCTATCACCATTGCTCTTGATAAGGCTCTAACACCCAGTCAGAATGCCCAGCGCTACTTTAAACGCTACCAGAAACTCAAAGAAGCCGTCAAATACTTGACTGAGTTGATTGAAGAAACCAAGGCAACCATTCTCTATCTGGAAAGTGTGGAGACTGTACTCAATCAAGCTGGGCTGGAGGAAATCGCTGAAATCCGTGAAGAATTGATCCAAACAGGTTTCATTAGAAGACGCCAACGTGAAAAAATCCAGAAACGCAAAAAACCAGAACAGTATCTGGCGAGCGATGGCAAGACCATCATCTATGTCGGACGCAATAACCTGCAAAATGAAGAATTGACCTTTAAAATGGCCCGCAAGGAGGAACTCTGGTTCCATGCCAAGGACATCCCTGGAAGCCATGTCGTCATCTCAGGCAATCTCAATCCTTCTGACGAAGTGAAGACAGATGCGGCCGAACTAGCTGCCTACTTCTCCAAAGGGCGCTTGTCAAATCTGGTGCAGGTTGACATGATAGAAGTCAAAAAACTCAACAAACCAACTGGTGGAAAACCCGGTTTTGTAACCTACACAGGACAAAAGACCCTCCGTGTCACGCCAGACCCTGAAAAAATAGCATCCATGAAAAAATCCTGATTCCACTTGAAATCAGGATTTTCTTTTACATTTTACTCTGCAATCAAGGTTTCCAATCCAACCTTCATCATATCAGTGAAGGTATTTTGGCGTTCTTCTGCAGTAGTGTCTTCATCTGGATTGACCAAGCTATCAGAAATGGTCATGATAGCTAGCGCATCCACATGGTGTTGGGCTGCCAAATAGTAAAGTGCTGCTGCTTCCATTTCCACAGCCTTGACGCCCCATTTACCAAGCTCGATATTCTTTTCAAAGTAGTTTGAGTAAAAGACATCCGATGACAAAACATTCCCAACGTGGGTTGTCATACCAAGTTCTTTGGCGATATGGTAGGCCTTATCTAGCAAGTCAAAACTTGCAATTTGTGGAAAATCATACTGTGGCCAGTCGTTGCGGATGATGTTTGAGTTGGTTGCAGCAGCCTGTGCCAAGACCAATTCACGGACGTGGACATCTTCATTCAAAGAACCCGCAGTTCCCACGCGGATCAATTTTTTCACCCCGTAGTCCACAATCAACTCGCGTGCATAGATAGAGATCGATGGCATTCCCATACCAGTTCCCATGACAGATACATGGTGACCCTTGTAAGTACCAGTGTAACCAAACATGTTACGCACTTCATTAAAACAAACAGCATCTTCAAGGAAGTTCTCCGCAATAAATTTAGCACGAAGAGGATCCCCAGGAAGAAGAATTTTGTCAGCAATTTCACCCTGCTGAGCAGCAATATGGATAGACATAATTTATGATACAAAGAGCGAGAAGAAAACGACTGAAAATTAGGAATCTGACGAGAAATCCTGATTTCTCAGTCAGATTATCTATTTTCCGAGTTTTCCGCTCGTGTTCAAATCAGAACATCTCGCTCTACCTTTCTTTATTGTATATTCAGGATAGCGACAGAGAACAAAGTAAAAATAGGAAACTGACGACGCATCGCAGATGCTAGACAGTTTATCTTTTTTACACAGTTCTCCGCCCGTATTCAGTTCAGCAAATACGGTTTACCCATCCTTTCTTTTTTTGTTTTGAAAAGTTTTCCGCTCGTATTCAAATCAGAACACACGCTCTACCTTTCTTTTTTTATTTTTATATTTCATAGCTAGGAAAAATCGTATTCAATCATGACTCCGATAAGCCTACTACATTTTTATTTAAAACAGTTATTGATAAACTGACAATAGTTTTTAATCTCTTAAGATAAATCCTTGATTAGAAGAAACGGGCATTTCCTACCAAATTACTTTATTCTTTGACATCTTACACAGTATGCTAGCCCAAGGAAAGCGATCTAACACTTTTGCAAAACCATAAGCCAGGAAAGCAGATACTAAGAGATACGGAAGAGAATCTAAACCTAGCCCAGTGAAACCTATAACTAATCCGGTTGCAGAAATGGGCGCCCTCAAGGTCACAGATAAAAAGCAAACAGATCCTAAAAGTAAAACGGTTGGCTGGTTGTCCAAACCTAGAATCATGCCCAAGAGAGCAGCTCCAGCCATCCCCAAGGCAAAAGATGGCGTAAGAGTACCACCATAGGCCCCTGCCCAAAGGATAATAAGAACGACCACTGCTTTTAGGAAAAACATGAGAAGCACTGTTTGACCACTGCTGCCATTTAAAATCTCCTGAGCCATCATGCGTCCATTGCCAAGTAGATGAGGCAAATAGCTAGCCAATCCAACAAGGAAAAGAAATACTACAGGCAGAGTATAGAGTATCCTTTTGTCCTTTATCCTATTTGAAGAAGCTTGTTTGTTTAAGCGAGCAAAAAGCCAAGCGAGTGGAGTCAAGAAAAGAACTAATAGGGGAACTAGCCACATATCATCTAGTGACCAAGTCAGAGCTGAAATCTGGTAGAGAGCATGATCTGAAACAACAAAGCCTGCTATATAGGTTGACACATATGTAGCAAGACCGACTAAGAAAAAACGTTTGACAGATAAAGCAATCCCCAAGGTTTCAAAAACGAAAAACACACTCGTTAACGGAACCTGATAGACAGCCGCTAAACCCGCACCAGCTCCACAGGCAATGAGAAAAACTTGGTCCTTCACGGAGAGAGAAAAAATGTTGGCAATAGGTCTTGCAAATAAAGCTCCAATCTCCCGTGGCGCAGCTGACTTACCGATAGGTGCCCCTCCTCCAACCGCAATAATCTGCCAAATTGAATGAACTAGTTGTTTTAAAAAATGAAGCTTGTATTGTGATGTTTCATCCTTCATCTGCACTTTGATGGAAAAAATCTTTGCTTTTCTTTGCAAGAAATACCAGACCAAGGCAGAACTGATACCCACGATGATTAAACTGAAGCCTATCCGTGATGAGGCAACCCCATCTGTCAAGAATCCAGTATTTTGCTCTGACTGACCGAAAGCAATCTCTTCAACCAGCTCTAAAAGATAATGGAGCAAAATTCCGAATATACCAGAAACTAGTCCTATCATGATGACCGCTAGGACTAATTTGAGGTTATATGGAATCTTTTGAAGACTACTCCTCAACTCTTGTAACATGATTATAGTTCAGCAAGAATCGCTTTAAGCAAACCTTTGAAGTCGTCTTTAACACGTTCAGTCACTTCTACAACTTCCTCGTGATTGAGTTCTTCTTGGAATCCAGCAGCATGGTTAGTGATACATGAAATACCTAAAACTTTCAAACCTGAGTGGGCTGCCACGATAACTTCAGGAACCGTAGACATACCAACAGCATCTGCTCCCAGTGTCTTATAGGCACAAATTTCTGCAGGTGTTTCATAAGTTGGACCAGTTACACCGATATAGACACCTTCATCAAGCTTAATCCCAAGTTTCTTAGCCACTTCATGGGCAGTAGCACGGTATTCTGGTGTGTAGGCTTTAGACATATCTGGGAAACGTGGACCAAAGTCATCTAAATTTTCACCAATCAACGGATTTTGACCCGTAAAGTTGATATGGTCTAAGATAGCCATCAAGGTACCAGGACCGTATCCGATACCTCCTGCAGCATTGGTTACAATGACACCTTCACAGCCAAGAATTTTCATGACACGTACAGGAAAAGTTACCACTTCAAGAGGATTTCCTTCGTAGAAATGGAAACGACCTTGAAGAGCCAAGACCTTGCGACCAGAAAGTTCTCCATATACCAATTTACCAGCATGACCAACTACGGTTGAACGACCCCAGTTTGGAATTTCTGCATAGTCTACAACTACTGGATTTTGGATTTCTTCTGCAAGTTCTCCTAGACCTGATCCAAGGATTAGACCGAACTCAGGCGCTTGGATTCCTTTATCTTTCAGAAAAGCAGCTGTTTCCTTGATTTTGTCTAAAAATGTCATTGTGTGTCTCCTTTATTATTTTTTAGCATTTGACCGATTTTGTCAAAAGTTTTTGCATTACGAATGGTGATTTGGCGGTAGAAAGGCATCTTGAGTAAGTATTTGTGATAGGCCGTTTCGTAGTACGATTCTTCGGAGTATTTTCCCCAGAAAATACCAAGTTTTCCAAAATGAACGACTTCATCTTCCAGTTCCAAACCGTTCACTTTCTCGATCACTTGATCCACATCCAAGCTCTCCGTGTAAAAGAGGACATCCTTTCGTGCCAAATCTTTGGTCCACCATTCAGGCAGATTTTTCAGCTCTGCTTCATAGTCTTCCTGACTCAGCAAAGAAAAGCTCTGAATAAATGGATAATGGACTGCAAAGAAAGCCTCTAACTTTTCAACCAATCGGGCTTTGGGGTCTGTCGATGTAAAGAAAATATTGCCACTGTTGATGTAGGTCTCAACCTTTTCCAGTCCCAACTCTGTCAGTTCTTGACGAAGCTCCGCCATGACAACCTTATTTTTCCCACCTACATTAATGCCCCGAACAAGTAAAGCATATCTCGTCATCTTATACCAATTTATCTAAGAAACTTTCCCCAATCATGGCAGTTTCCACACCAAAGTTATCCGCAACTGTAGCTGAGATATCTGCAAAATGCCCAACTGGAATGACACCATTTCCTTTAAAGGCAGGACTGTAAGCCAAAAGTGGAATGTATTCACGAGTGTGGTCTGTTCCTGCATAGGTTGGGTCATTTCCATGGTCCGCAGTAATCAAGAGAAGGTCATTCTCTCTCATAGCTGCGATAATTTCAGGCAAGCGCTCATCAAACTCATGCAAGCAATCACGGTAACCATGAGCATTGCGGCGGTGGCCGTAAAGGGCATCAAAGTCTACCAAGTTTGTAAATGAGAATCCTTTTTCAAACTCAGCAAGTCCCATAGTCTTCAACAGTGTATCAATTCCATGACTATTTGACTTGTTATGACCCATGTCATGGTTGATACCAGCACCGTTAAAGATATCATTTATTTTTCCAACGGCATAAGTATCGATACCAGCTTCGTTGAGTTTGTCGAGAACGGTTGGGGCAAATGGAGATACAGCCAAGTCACGACGGTTAGCTGTACGAGTGAAGTTACCTGGTTCACCTACATAAGGACGAGCAATGATACGACCTAGAAGAGCAGGGCGCTCAAGGGTAATCGAACGAGCGTATTCACAGATACGGTACAATTCATCCAAAGGAATGATGTCTTCATGGGCAGCGATTTGCAAGACAGGGTCAGCTGAAGTATAGATAATCAACTCGCCAGTTTCCATCTGACGTGGTCCAAAGTCATCGATAACAGCCGTTCCTGAGTAAGGTTTGTTGGCTTCACGAATGACCTTGCGTCCTGAGAATTCTTCGATTTTCGTCAAGATTTCTTCTGGAAATCCATTCCAGAAAGTATCAAAAGGCTCCGTAATGTTGAGTCCCATGATTTCCCAGTGTCCAGTCATAGTATCCTTACCAAGAGATACTTCTTCTAGTTTCGTTGCATAACCTGTTGGATTACTTTCTGCTGGTACAGTCTTCAAAGGCGTTTCGCGAGGAATATTTCCTAGACCAATTTTAGCCATATTTGGAACATTCAAACCAACTGTTTTGGAAATGTGTCCCAGTGTATCAGAAGCTCCATCTGGAACCCCTGCATTGACAAAGTTATTAGCATCTGGCGCAGCACCAATTCCTACAGAATCCAGTACTACCAAGTGAATTCGATTAAATTTTGACATAATCTGTCTCCTTATTATTTTAGTTATCTTGCTTTTGTTGAAGTTAAAATCTGAACGCCATCCCGTCCCGCTACGATGACCTTATCCACCATTTGGTTGAATAAGCCATGCTCTACGACACCAACGACATGGTCTAACTCTTGCCCGAAGGCAATTGGATCTTCAATGACATCCAAGGCTAGATCAATGATAAAGTTCTGCATATCGGTCACAAAACGTTGACCGTCTTTTTCACGGAAACTTGGTTTGTAGCCAGCTCGTTCAAAACGACGAAAGACCTGTTCTGCGCCGTACTGAACCACTTCCACAGGCAATTTAAAAGCACCTAGTTTTTCTACCAGTTTGCTTTCATCCACCACCCAAATGTATTCTTTTGAGGGCGTTGCGACAACCTTCTCCATCAGAAGGGCACCCCCACCGCCTTTGATCCCGTTAAACTGGCTATCTACTTCATCCGCTCCGTCGACTGTCACATCGACAAAGTCCACTTGATCAATCGACTTGAGCGGGATATTAAGACCTTCGGCCTGTTTACTGGTCACACTGGAAGTTGTTACAGCAGTAATCTGCAAACCTTCTTCCTTAATCCGACGACCGATTTCTTCTACGAAATAGTAGGCAGTAGACCCCGTTCCCAGTCCGACAACCATCCCATCCTTGACAAACTCAGCAGCCTTGATACCTGCCATTTTTTTCAGCCTCTCCACTTAAACACCTCCAATATAGAGCTATTTTTATTATAACATGTATCCGTTTTTATTTCATGGATACACTGGAAA